>VTLG01000781.1_pt1 | contig 32065 bp, 38 predicted proteins | sample 4694571 | NCBI WGS metagenome assembly VTLG01 (sample SAMN12604809, study PRJNA352737) | marine metagenome | biome: ENVO:00000447; feature: ENVO:00000209|ENVO:00000569|ENVO:01000036; material: ENVO:00002151; isolation source: viral sequences binned using virsorter ...
TTCTTTAGAAATTACAGGAGCTTTTATTGATGAGGCTAATCAGATTACTGAGAAAGCAAAGAATGTTGTAAACTCTAGGATAAGACACAAGTTAGATAAATATAAACTTAAACCTAAAATGCTAATGAGTTGTAACCCAGCAAAAAACTGGGTTTATGACTATTATAAACAATGGAGAGATAATGTTTTACCAACTCACCAGAAATTTATTCAGGCAAAACTGCAAGATAACCCACATATATCTGAATTTTACGAAGACCAGTTAAGAAAACTTGACCCAGCGTCAAGAGAGAGGTTATTGCATGGTAACTGGGAATATGACGAGGGTAAAGATAAATTATTTGATTATGAAGCTTTGTTAAATGTTTTTAAAAATAGTGACGTTAAAACTGATGATAAATCTGAACAATACTTAACTTGTGATGTTGCCTTAATGGGTAGTGATAAAATGGTTATAACAAGATGGAAAGGAATGGTTGTTGAAGAAATTATAACTCAAGATAAGAGTTCTGCTCAAAATATAGAGGCTTTAATTAAAAAGATAGCAGAAAAATATGGAATTAGTAGAAAAAACATAATTATTGATTCAGATGGTGTTGGACAATATCTTTCTCACTACATGAAAGGAGTTACAGCGTTTATGAACAATAGTAAGGCTTTAAAAAAAGAAAATTACAAGAATTTAAAGACACAGTGCTATTATAAGCTTGCTGAACAGATAAATGTTGGTAATGTTTGGATAAAATGTAAGGATATTGATATTAGGAATAAAATTATTGAAGAATTAGATGTTGTTAGGAGAAAAAATATGGACATGGATGGTAAGCTTGCTATTTTATCTAAAAAAGAGATAAAACAATCTATTGGTAGGTCTCCAGATTATGGAGATTCTTTAATGATGAGAATGTATTATTTACTAGGTAGAGGAAATAGAGTTTTGGCTTGGGGTTAAATATATTCCAAACATTGGTTGAAAAAATGTAATAAATTACCTATACTTGCAGTTATGGACGAAAATGTTAAAATAATGTGTGTAAATGACAAGCATGAGTTTGTTATTGTTCATTTTTTAGAGCAAATACAGCAGTATGTTGATGAAATAACAAAAGATGATGAGGATTATGATGTTTTTTTGAATGTTTTGATTGAATTAATAGCCAAAAGTAATGAAAATGTTATTTTTTCCTTTTTAGGGGGTGATTATACTGAAAAATGGCTAAATGAGCTTCCGACAACTGTTTATTTTGCTGTTGTGGGATATATGCACTTAATTGACGTTAGTTTGATAGATTTGATTGACACAACAGAAAAACTTAATAATTTAGTAGCTGATACGCTAGATGAGCTTCAAGACATGGAGAATTATGGAGATTCTTATTATAAAATAAACTTAAATTAATGAAAACATTAAAATTAAACGAAAAAGATATTGAAATACCTGAAAATTGGGCTGAAGTTCCGTTTTCAAAATTTTTAGAATTTAGTAATCTATCTAGGACGTTTAAAACTAAAGAAGAGATGGATAAAGAGTATGAAGATGATGATGAGACGAAAGAGTACAAAATAACTCTTGATAATTTAAGAGCAAATACAAAAGTGGCCTCTTTCTGGACAGGGTTAACTGAAGATGAGATTTCTATGTGTGATATAGATTCTATTAATGATTTAATGGAGGATTTGAATTTTATGACACAATCTTATACTCCTATTAATATAACTAGCTTTAAGTTCAAAGGAGAGGAGTATTTTGTTCCTGAGATTGGAATGAAAAAAAATACATTTGGGGATTACATTGAGGCAGAGCAAGTTGAAATAAATAATAAAGAGCTTGAAGATGGTAAATTAGAGTCCTTACCTATGCAGACAGCTATTTTATGTAAAAAGAAAGATGAGGTTGGTAAAAATCTTTCTGATGAAGTTGTTTTGGAGAGGGCAAAACTATTTAGATTATTAGACATGGCTACAATTTGGGATGTTGGTTTTTTTTTGACCAAACACGAACAGAGATTGTTGAGCAGTACCCTAATGTATTTAAAGCAGGAAAAACAACAACAGCTAAAAAAGTTGCCTCCCAGCAAACAATAGCTGGTTATGGGTGGTTAAACAGTGTTTATCCATTAGCTGAAAAGGGTGTTTTTAATTTAGCAAACGAAACACCGATAAATAGTGTTTTGAAAGGTGGTCTGTATGATGTTTTAACATATTTAAGTTGGCAACAGGCTTGTGTTGATTATGAGGAGATGCTTGTTGATTTAGAGAAGAATAAAAACAGAAACAGGTAAACAAAATGAAAAAAAGAATAGAAAGGTGTGCTTTTTGCAACAAAGAACTTAAAGGATGTCCTTGCAGTTGGGGTAAAACGTCTGATTTTTATTATGAGGGCAAAAAAAAGAGGAGAAAAGTTACTTGTAGCAGAAAATGTTTAAAGGCATACGAAACTAATAAAAACCACAATGTGCCAACATGTGCTTATTGTGGATTACCATTTAAAGAGCCTGCTTATTTTAAGGGCATGGATGGTAAAGATGTGCATTTTAAGTGTCAAGACGCTTATGATAGAGAATTATTAAAAAAATAAAAAAATGGCTTATTCTACAGAATATAATTTAACAAGTTTAATGACAGACTTTCAAACATGTGCTTCAGCAGCAGGTTTTAGTACAATAAAGTTTGGTAAACCAGAGGCTATAAACTTTGACCACAACATTAATTATGATTTATTAAATATAGATTACCCAACAACTTATATAGCTGAGGGTGTTAAAGAGGTTTATACATTTGAGCTTATTTTAGCAAGGCCAGCGTCTTTAGGTTCAACTAAAGGTGTTCAAGTTTTTGATAGTGATGTTGTTAGTATTTTTTCTGAGCTTGAACTTAAATGTTGGAATATGTTATCATGTTTAGCACTTGGAATAAGTGGTGGTGGTGGGTGTAAAGCTCATGTGCCTAAACATAAAATACAAATGGTTAGAGATAAGGGTGTTTTTAATGATAATCTTGTTATTATTAAGGTTAGATTTGATGCTATAGCAAATATAGCTGTTAGTACAGACCCTTGTGGTGGTAGTAGTGGTAATGGTGGTTGTGATGAGCCTTGTCAGGATTATTTTGGCTCTTGTGGGTGTACAGACCCAGCAGCGGTCAATTACGACCCTACAGCTGGTGTTGATGATGGAACTTGTTGTTATGATAGCACAACTATTGAGCCATGTGTTGATGAGGATGATACAACATTCCCACCAACATTCCCAGAGGACGAAACTTCAAACCCAGGTTAATTATGTTGATATTACAAGATTTAATTAGAGAGTTTAATAAAAGTAAAGATGAAATTCTTGGCGAGTTTAGAAAGGGGCTAAAAAAAAGAAGAGGCTCTTATAGTCAGGTACATAATGCTAGTGGCGAAACATCAAGAGATTTAGAAATGACTGATGGAGATATAAGGGGAGATTCATTAGTTTGGGATATTAACAGTAAGGGCGGTTCTTATTTACAGAAAGGTGGAGTTCCCAAAGTTGCTTTTGGAAGTAAAAGTGAAAAACCAAACGCTTATATTCAAGCTATAGAAACGTGGCTTGGTAATAAGTATAAAATTTACGGAAAATTAGCTAGAAAGAAAGCATTTGCAATAGCTATGGCGGCTCAGGAAAGAGGTAATGTTGTTAAACATACAGGTTGGGTTGATGACATAAGGCCAGAAGTGGTAAATACTGCAACATATCATCTCGCTAGAACTTTTAAGTTAATAGTTGATATGGATTTAAGTAAATTACCGAAACAAGTTACAACTATTAAAAATTTATAATTATGGCAGTAAATTGGGATATAGTAGCTGATACACATGGTAGGGCTGTGACATGTCAAAGACCTATCTTAATAGCTATGGAGGCTGAAGAAATAAACGTGTCTCACTTTAAGTGTGAGCTACAAATAAAGGACACAAGTGTTACTCAGGTTGATATGGGGTGGATTGACACTGGGATTAGAATTAATGCCTACTCTGATGAGGGAGGGCAAATATATCAAGCAAATTTCGCACCATATTGTAGAAATTACTTTAAATTATCATCAGAATGGGTAACTGGAGACCCTTTTTATAATTGGTTAGGAAATGTTTACGATTTAGTTGACATTGCTGGGTTTGAAAATAATGACTGGAATCACATGTTTAGAAGACAGTTTAGAGTTAAAATATGGCCTGTTATATTTACACAGGACGATAATTTAGTTGAAGAACAGGATAATTACAAGTGGAATAGAGAGTTTATGGTTTTTGATACCAATATAAGGTCTGATGAGCAGACATCTATTTTTGATTATGATAATATAAGAATGGACGATTTTGTTAACGGATGGTGTACTGGAGATTTTTATAGCAATACATACGGAGACCATGCTTGTAGAGGTGATAGATTCCAAAAGTTATTGACAAATATGCCAGGAGTTGTAGATGTGAGTCAGTCAAGTGAAGACATGATTCAAACACTTAATTATAATGATGGCCAAGGGTTTTTGGTGTCAGGAATGATTTATGCTTTTCGTGAACCTTTATTTTATAGGAGACATATTGCTATAACAGATTTAAGTGGTAGTACAACAACCTATGTTCTCACTGGTGCTATTGGTACACCTTACTCTTGGGTTGACACTAACAATGTTGATATTTTATATTTTAACTGGGATTTATGGATGTTGCAAATTTCTATTCAAGTTGGTGGTTATGGTTATGTTCTTCCTATAATTAATGCTTCTGGTGAAATTGTTTGTAAGCATATTAAACAATGGTTTACTTTTGAAACCGCTGCTCTTGGTGTTGTTAGGACGAGTCCTAGTATGGAATTTAATATATCTGGTAAAAAAAATGATGGAATGGGTTGTAATAAAACTAGATTTATTTTTAAAAACAGTAGAGGTTTGATAGATTTTTTTAGTTGTTATGGGGAAAAAAGTAAAAAAGTTTCTGTGAGTGGAAACACATATATGAAGCAGCATAATGTAGCTAGAAACCTTAGTTATTCAGGTGGTGGGCTAATAAAAGCACCTGGACAACATTCTGTTTCAAATCTTTGGAACAATAGAATTGAGCAGTTTGAGGTTGTTACACAACCAGTACCTATATCTTGGACTAAGTGGCTTGAAGAATTAATAGCTTCTCCAAATGTTTGGATTGAAGTTGATGATAAAAATGTTGAGTCTGATGATAATAATAATCAGACATCATTAGAGTCAGATACTTTTAGATATAGGACTTGTCAAAAACTAGTGCCTATAACCATAGACAAAGGCTCTTATGAAATCTTTATGACATCAGACCACATGCACTATGTTAGTTTTAATTATACAGTATCAAGCGAAAATACAGTATCAAAAGCATTTTAAATGGCATCAGATAGTAATATAAAAAAGGTAACATTAGAGATTGGCGGAGAAATCCTAAGAACAAAGGAGTGGACTGAGATAGATGGGTATTTTGAAACAACAGAAGTTGGTACTGGGGTTTGGTCTGTTACTTACTCTACAACAAAATGTTTTGATGGTAATTTAAGAGGTATTCCAGATTGGGTTTTTGATGAAAATGATGATAGATACCCAGATGTTAAAAACGCTTTAGAAGACCTAAGATGTGGAGACCAAAGAAATACAGCACCTTACTTTAATTTACCACATACAGAAGACAAGGGTCATCCTAATTATGTTGGCTTTAAAATAATTGACATACAAACCATAGGTCAATCTCAGGACAATGAACTTAGTGAGGGTAATTACATAAATGATGCTGACGGAGGCTTATCTAGTTTAAGTTTAAACAATAATTCATTTACATCAAATACTGATATTTCTGACATGAGAACTTATCAGAATGGAAACCCTATATGGGATAGTTTAAATCCACAAAATACAGTTTATGAAACATGGGAGTTTAAACCTGGAGGATTTTCACCGCTATTAGGTCAACTTGCTCTTGGTATAGAATATCTTATGCCAGCGTGGCCTGGAGGGGGTAAAACAATATGGAAGTTTACATGCGAAAAAGCTAGTGGTGTTGAAGCTAACTTTAGGTCTGCAAGCCCAAGGGGTCGTTGGGAATTTTGTGAGGGTTGCTGGGGTTATCAGGGTATAGATAGTGGTATGGGAGACAATTCAACAGATAATGCTTATAACCCACAATGGGATAATTATTGGAGTATTAGTACAAATCTTACTATACCAATAATAAATGAAAACATATCTTCAGGTGCTTATGGTGCTTTACATAACCCATGGCCAGGTTGTGATTTTCATGACTATGACACTCCTTATGACCCAGATTCCACCCCAGAAAGATTTAGAAGAGGATATGAAAGCGTGCAGGGAAGAACCTTATATTTATATCCAACAGCCAACTCACCATACAAACATCCAATAATTTTTGATATTTTTGAGGGGGTTCAAGATGCTATTTGGGTTAGAGGTAGTTCAAAGGGTATAATAAAGTTTGTTGCTGACCTAGTAAAAAGACAAGCTTATGAGGATGAGGGTGTTAATTTTGACAATGATTTTAGTGGATATACTGTTGATATGGAAGCTTTAAACTGGAGTATTCCTCTTGATGGTATTTTGCCATACACTTTTAGTGGCGATTTAGCTGATTACTGGCCCAATGGTGTTGACTTTAGTATTCAAGGGTTTTTTAGTACATATAAGTGTTATATATCACCTTATGTTCATAGTGGTTTGTGGAGTTATAATCAGCAAACATTATTGAATGGAGATACTATTGGTAATGGTGGTATTGTTTATGAGGAAAACCCAGGAGATATTGCAGAACAAACTGGTAATGGTGCTGACAACCCATTAGCAACAACAGGGGGTATTATAGGATTAAATCAAGATATATCTCCAGTACACGCCATAGGCTCTTCTATAATACCAGTTGATTGGGATTATTACATGGAACAGATAAATGACTCTCAATATACGTCATCATACCCTTTTAATCCAGGTGCTGTTGTTGGCCCAACCTATAATCAATACAGAAGATTAGGGTGGAGGTCTGCATGTTTTGATAGTTATTGGGGTGATTACAAATGGGGCGTAGCTGGTGATTGGGCTGAGGAGAGTGGCTTTGCTTTAGAAATGAGAATTTCAGAGCTAGAGAATTGTGAGGTGTGGATTTTAACAGATTATTTTACTGAACAAGAAAAAAATGCTTTAGAGAGTTTATCTACTTATATAGAAACATGGCCATTTTCAAGTGAGCCTGTTACAAATGCCGTTCCCTTTTCAAGCTTGGTGTCTGAATCAGAGGGCGACAATACTATGTATAGTGGGTATGCTACAACATCTCAAGGTGGTGAGGGTAGAGATTTGATGGTTGGTAGAAGAATTACTAGTATTGGACAAACATTAACTTGTATGCCAAGAGCATATAGCCCATTTACAGAAAACTCTGGTTCAAATGTTGGTAAGGGTGGTATGATTATGTCTTCAGGTTTAATGAAGAGGCATTGGAAAGAGATAATGACAGTAACAGCTTCAAATTGGTATCTAACAGCTGGAGAGGGGTATGCTGACTGTATATATGATGATGATACCAGTATAGATTGCACAGAGGTATGGGTTGATACTGTTATGTGGATTTTTAATGACTTCTTTCAACCATATATAGAATATCATTATGATGACCATGCTCCAGCATCACATTGGGAATTTATACACATACAGCCTATAGACCCAAGTTTACCAGTTAGGTGTGAAATAGGTTCTTTTAAAGTTTATAAACATAATTGGGAGACTCTTCAGCAATCAGAAGAAGAGACAGAATTAGTTACAGAGTTTATAGTAACATCAGTTGTAGAGGAGGTTCAAAACCAAATTAGAGAAACATGGGAGCAATTAGACATACTTGATAACAAAGGAGTTCCTTTATCTTTAACATTCCAATCAGGTGATTTAAGAGATGTTACAAAAAGGTCAGCAGGTTTTTCTAAAACATTTGAAATACCAGCAAACCCACATAATGAAAGAGTTATAGGTATGTTGTCAGGCCCAGGTAGATATAGGGATGGTGAGAGTGTTAAGTGGAGAAAGGGTAGAATTAAATCTGGTGATGTTGAGGTTTTTAATGGTTATGTTAGGATTGAGGGTTACAAAACAGCTAAAGGTGGTTTATATAAATGTCATATAATTGAAGACCCAGCAGCATGGCCAACAATGATTGGTGATGGTACTATTTGTGAATTATCAGATAGTGAAGAGGGTGGTATAAGATTTGTTGATAAAACAGCTGAAAATGTGCTTCTACCATTTGGTAATGGTATGGATGGCTCTATGCCAGGTGTGTTTACTGGTAGTGGGTTAGCTTCAGAATATCAAATTCTTGATGGACTAAACCCAGCTCAAGACCGCTCTTATTATAAGTTCCCACCAATAAACTATGGCCCTTGGTATAGTAATGGTAGTAATCTATTAACTCAATCATTACATCCAGCTCTTAGTGTTCGTTATTTATTAAATAAAATTTTTAAAAGCATTGGTTATACGCTTGAGAGTAAATGGATGGACGAGCCTCAAGAGCAATACAATGGAGATGCTCCTGCATGGGTTGGAAATCACAGTACAATGAGTAGGCTTGTGTTACCATACACAAGTGGAACGGATTATTCAGATTCAGACGATTCAACTGGCCCAGATGGAAAGTATTATGCTTTTGCTGGTAGAAGTGAAAAGTTTTTTTTAGATAACCATTTTATGGCAGGCTATCCTAGTACAGGAATACCAATGTCTTGTGACGAATTTGATTGGGGTTCTAGCTTCCCAGGTTTTATAGAAGAAACAGACCCAATGGATTGTTATAATGAAAGCCCAGACCCACCAGAATACAGTGAATCAGGAACTACTAACACTGGAAATGGGTATGGTAATTTTTCTGACTCTACAATAAATGGTGGTTACACAGTTCCTTTTACTGGTAGATATAGAGTTGCTTTTAAAGGTTGGTTTTCTTGGATAAAAAATGACGTTCTTGACTCTTGCATGAATGGCCCTACTCTTTACGCTTCTTGGCATGTTAAAGATGGGCCTGGTCAACCTTATTACCCATTAACCGCTGCTACAGGAAGTGAGATAGTTGGTGGATTATTGCAAAGCCAAAATCCTAGTGTGGTTAATCAATACTGGACTGGAGGCTACCAAAGTTATGAGTGTAATGATGAGTTTTTTCAAGAGGGAACTACACCAGGATTCCCATGGAATGTTACTCAAACCTATGATTGGTTTATAGATGCTAGTAATCAAGTAAATAGCCATATTGGAGCTAAAGTTAAATGGGATGGTAATAATGGTATATTTACTGGTTGTGGGTCTGGAGATTGGGAAGTTGAAAAAGCTATAAACTGTGAAATGGATATAGACTTACAAGAGGGGCAAACGATTAAAATGGGTTTTTACATGAGGAATATAAACTGTAGTAGTGCTGTTGCTTGTACTGCAAGAAACTGTGAATTAATGTTCTATCCTCTAGCCACAACAGCAGAACCTGAAAACCCTGTTTCATTCTCAACAGCTCTTGGTTGTAATGTCAAGCAAATGGATATAATAAAAGGTGTAACAGAAATGTTTAATCTACATTGGACAGTTGACTCTGATTCAAAAACTGTTTACGCAGAGCCTTATGATGAGTTTTATGGTTCTGGTAAAATTTTAGATTGGTCAAGCAAATTAGATATGGACTCTTGGGAAGATGTTTATATTATTGATGAGGTTGCAAAAGAAGTATTTTTTAGATACGCTAGTGATAATGGTGATGGACTAAATCATGACTTTGAAGAAGTTGAGAGTAATGACCCATTGTGGTGTAAAAGATTTTATAATGAAGCTATATTTAATAAAGTTGATTTAGACGAAAAGGGAACAGATGTTTTTTCAAGCACATTCCAGTTTCAACAATCTTTATCATCTTCTGGTGATTTAACATGGCCTTGTGGTGGTACTCCAGACATGCCTATACTATGGAAGAATGAAGAAAATTCTGCTGGCAATAAACCTAATGTTTCTTGGCAGGACGGAACAGAGAGGCCTGATGATGATAATTCTGATAGTAATTTTGATTTAAGGATTTTGGCATATTTTGGTAATGACCCATCAGCGGATTTAACAGCTCAGTCTGCTAGTCAAACAATAAACCTTGGCTCTTTCCCTTATTTTGGAACTCAAAATATGAGAGTGTCACCAAATGTAGATTATCACAATTTGTCATGGGATAGTAGGGAGGCTGATTCTGTTATTAACCCTGGAACAATGAATACTTCTTTAGGTCTTTTTGATAAGCACTGGAAAAGACAATATGAAAAAACAACAGGAGAGGGTTCTTTAAGAATATGTTATTTCAACTTGCAGGATGAGGATATAGAGTTATTTGATTATAGAGATGTAATTAAACTTTATTTTGACCACGTTGCCACATATTGGACTGTCAATAAGATTAAAGATTACAAACCAGGTGCTAATGTTTTAACAAAAGTTGAGCTTGTTTCTTATGACTTAAATAATGAACAATTACAAAAACCAATTTCTATATATGGCAAAAAGGGTATATCAAGCACTAAAAAGCCAATAAAAAGAAAATATAGAAAAAACAAAGTTAAAGAAGATGTTAATAAATACAATTTAAATAAAGAAAAGATATATGCACAGGGCGAGAAAAACCTTATCACTTTTAATGGTGTCAACGAAAATATGTTAAAAAAAGAAGATGGTTCTTATAAGAACATAGGCCCTACACATATACTTAAACAACCAAAATCAATAGTATCTATTAACCCTAAAAGTGGTGAGGTTATTTTAAATGGAGGAACAATACAAGCAAGCATGGATATTGATGGAACTTCTGTTATTAGTGATGTTTATTATTATGACTGGAGAACAAAAAAGAATTGTAAATTATATTTAAAATAGTAAAATATGTCTCAAACTATACATTCAATTAAGGTTAAGGTAGGCTCTTTAATAGCTGCTCAAAAAGAAGTTGGTAAACTTAGGAGAGAAATGCAGCAGTTAGATAAAAAAGACCCAAAATTTGCTCAAAAACAATCTGCTCTCCAAGGGCAAATAGATGCTACTAATAAAAAATTCAAATCTCAAGTAAATGCTATAAAAGGGGTTCAAAATAGCACAAAACAATTAACTACAACTGCTGGGAGAATGGTTAATACCTTTAAATCTGCCGCCATAGCTATTGCTTCAGCATTTGCTGTTAGAGCTATTGTTGGTAGCATTAAGGGTATTATACAGGTTATGGCTGACTTTGAGGCTAAAATGGCTGCTGTTAAAGCAATATCTGGTGCTACAGATGAGGAGTTTAAAAAACTTGAAAAATCTGCTTTAAGTCTTGGAGCTTCAACAGTTTTTACCGCAAGACAAGTAGCTGAACTTCAAGAGGAGTACGCTAGATTGGGTTTTACTACAGAAGAAATAGTGGCAGCTACTGATGCTACACTTGCTTTAGCCTCTGCTACTGGAGAATCTTTATCAAATTCGGCACAAACAGCAGGTTCTGTCTTGAGAGCTTTTGGTTATGAGGCCACTCAAACGCAAAGAATTGCTGAAACAATGGCGGCTTCTTTTACTAACTCAGCTCTTAACCTTGAAAGATTTACAGAGTCAATGAAATTTGCAGCACCTGTTGCTGCTTCTGTTGGGTTTACTGTTGAAGAAACAACAACTATGCTAATGAAGCTTGCTGATTCTGGTCTTCATGGCTCTATTGCTGGTAATGCCTTGAAAAAAATCTTTTTAGAGCTTGGTACTGAGGGTTCTAAGTTGTCAAAAAAACTAGGAGGGCCTGTTCAGGGGATAGAGCAACTAGATGATGCTCTAATTAAATTACAGCAAAGCGGAATGTCTGCTGGTGAAGCCACAGAGCTACTTGGACAAAGAGCATCTCCAGCTTTCTTAGCCTTATTAGAATCAGCAGGTGGTTTAGGAGACCTTAATGATATGTTGAGTGAAACAGAGGGTACTGTTAGTCAAATGGCAGCAATAAGACTTGACACATTACAGGGTGATATAACACTTATGAAATCAGCATTAGAGGGGTTGGGTCTTGCTCTTGGTGAATCTATGAACCTTGGGTTAAGACAGCTTGTGTTTAGATTTACAGAATGGATTAGGTCTATAACAAATAGTGAAGAAAAATTAGAAAAACTTAAAAAAACTCTTAAAGCTGTTGCTTTAGGAATAGTTTTTCTAATTGGTAGATTAGCTGCTATGCCTTTTGCTAGGGTTGCTGCCAATGTTGTATTAACCGCTGGTAAGTTTGTTTTTTTTAGTGGAAGAATTAAGATGGTTACAGCAAGTATCAAGGGTATGACAGCTGCTATAGCCGCTAACCCTATTGGTCTTTTTGCGGTAGCCTTATCTGCTTTGGGGGGTGCATTACTTGCTGCAAAAGTAAACAATGATGCTTTTAATGATAGTATGACTGAGAGTGAAATGAAGTCAAGAAGATTAATTAGTGCTTTAGAGGAGCAAATACAAACAGTTTTAGATTTAGAGGAGGCAAGCTCTGAAAGAGGGAGATTATTAAGACAAATGCAAGCTGAACATGGTGATGGAATACTCTCTGGAATAGATATTGAGTTAGCTACTAATCAAGATTTGATGGAGCTTAATACGCTTGTAAAATCATTAGGTAATAATTTACAGGGTGTTGAAAACGCTAAAACTGCTTTAGATTTAGGTGAAGCTATTAACCAATCAACAATAAGAAACATTAAAACATTTAGTGATGATTCTGTAGAGGCATTAAAATCGGTACAGTTTGAGATAGGTCAAATGACAAAAAGCCTTGCCGAAGAAAATGACCTTACATTATCTAAGAGTTTTTTTGGTAGTATAGTTAGGGGTGATTTGTTCAACGAAACAGAAGTTAGTAGGTGGGGAGAGGCGTTACTGCAAGCTATTGCTGTGGTTAAAGTTGAAACACAGGGTTTAGATATTGACCCAGTTACATTTGTTAATGAAAACAAATTAAAAAGTGACAAAGAAATTATAGAAACTTATGTTAATGATTTAGATAAAATTTTTAGAAGTGGCGGTGGTCTTTTTGAAAACTATCTGGGGGAATCACAGGGTGACCAAAACAGAGAACTTCTTGAAAGCACAATTAAACCTTTATTAAAAGAGGTTGAGGCTTTAGGTGGAGATGCGGCTGATATTTTCATGAAAACATTTAGATATAAAGCAGAACGTGGCCGAGTTGGGCAGTTTTTAGATATGACGCAAGTAACAAAACAACTTGAGGGTAACATTTTTCAAACACTAAAAAAGATTAATGATAGAGAGAGTGTTTTAGTTTGGGATTGGGATAATATAGTTAAAAATGGTGAGATTGCTGTAAAAAGGCTTAATGAATATATAGAACAACAAACCAAGGAAAACCAAAAAAACATAAACGATAGTGAGATTTCTGAAAGATTAAAAAGAGATGAAACTCTTAGGATGGAAGAAAGAAAGAAGCATCTTGTGTCACTAGAAGAGTTTAGGAAGTTTGGTGCGGAGAGACAAAAAATAGAGCTAGAAACAGCAAAAGAGACATCAGAACTTCTTGATGTTGCATTACAGGTAAATAGAGCTGGTGGTGCTGATAGTGAAAAAGGTGGATTGTTATTAAAAGAACTTGTGGGTACTGAAAAAGATAGAGATAGAGTAAGGAAAATGATAAAAGAATTTGGCGTGGAACTATTTGTTGTTTCAACAGAGTATGCAAGGTATGTGTCTAATCTTGAGGCAAGCTTAAAGAAAGAAACAAATGTGTTAGAGCAGATTGTTACAGTTCAGCTTCAAAATACAAAAAATCATTTTAAAAAATTAAAAAAACTTCAAGCAAAATTTTATGCTGATGAGTTTAAAGCTAAAATGGAATCAGCAAAAGCTAAACACGATATAGAGGTGGAAGCTCACGAAAAAGAATTAGCTTTAATGAAGAGGAATCTTAAAGATTTAGCTAAAATAAGGGGTGATGAAAATACAGCAGGAGCTTCAACTTTTGCCATGAGTGAGTTTATTAAAGCAAATAAAACTAAGTATCAAGCAATAAAAGAACTTGATGCTCAAGCTTATCTTGACGCAATAAGTGGTGAAGAAAAGCATAGAGACAATATATTAGCTATTATAGACAATATGATACAAGAAGAGCAAACTAAAGAAGAGAATAATATAGCTTATTTAAACCAAATCAAAAGACAGTTCCAAAGAGATGAGGAAGATTTATTATTGGAAAGGAGGCAAACTTATGAACAAAATGCTAGAGACCTTGCCGATATAGAACTTGAAATGAGTGTTGGTAGCACTATTATTAATAAAAAATTTAAAGAACAGAGAGAGCAAGCTTTAGCTAATAAAAAAGCTACTGATAAACAGATAATAGAAACTCATCAAAAAACCAACCAAAGAATACAGGAGGATTGGGCTGATGAACTTTATGATGAGGTTGAATTTTGGGATGAAAAAATTAGATTAGCAAAAGAGGGTGCTAGAGAAGCTTCTGAGGCAAAAGTTACAGAGCTTGAGACACAGAGAGATGATGAAATTGCTGATTTAGGCCCTGAACCTGATGAAGCCGCAGACCCACAAGCATTTGCAGACTATCACGCTAAAAAAGTTGAGTTAGAAATAAAGTGGAATAACATTATTGAGAAAGAAAGATTAGCCCACATTCAAAGGTTAGAGAACATTGAAAGGGGAAATATAAGAAGTGTTATTGATTTAAACAAAAAGAAGAATGATGCAATAGAGAAAGTTACTACTGAAGCTAATGATGCTATAATAGATAACGATAATAAGAAAAATACACAACTTAAAACAAATCAACAAAACTATGATGATTGGTCTTTACAATCCACTGAAGAACAGATGCAGGGAATTATAGATACTTATGCTCAGGCTTTTGCGGCACTAAGTGCATTATGGGATAATAGAATCGCTATGGAAAGAAAATTCTTGGAAGAGAATTTTAGTCAAAGAATGGAAGATTTAGATAGACAGGCTGAAGCAGAGATAGAATCTTTTGAGGGCAATAGTGAACAGCAAGAGGCTATTAGAAAAAAGTGGGAAAAAAGAAGAGAATTAGAACAGGAGCATCAAGATGAGAAGTTAAGAGCTTTAGAAGAAAGAAAGTTTCAGAGAGAAAAAGCTAATAATATAGCTATGGCTTTAATGAATGGAGCTTTGGCTGTTGCTAAGGTTTGGGGTGAAACTGGGCCTTTTGGTTTTGCTTTAGCACCTATTGTTGCGGCTTTAGTTGCAACTCAAGTTGGATTAATAGCGGCACAAGAATTTGTTGGTAAAAGTGGTGGTATTATACCTGAATTTGGAGCAGGAGGTATGGTTAATGGCCCTAGTCACGCAAAAGGTGGTGTTAAGTTTGGAGTGGGTGGAAGAGTTGTTGAGTTAGAGGGTGGAGAGGCTGTTATAAATAAAAAATCAACAGCTATGTTTAGACCTCAGCTTTCTGCTATGAATGTTGCTGGAGGAGGAGTTAAATTTGCTGATGGTGGCGTTATACCTCAATCTAATGCTGTTATGAATAAAAATACATCTGAAGATTTTGGTATGCTTGCACAAAGGATAATAGATGGTATAAATGACAAAGAGGTGTTTGTTACTGAGTCTAGTGTTACTGAAACACAAAACTCAATTTCTGTAACAGAATCAAACGCTGTACTTTTTTAATTGAAAAAAAAACATTATATTTGAATATGAAAACATTAGTAAGACTTTTTTGGGATATTATTATAGGTAAAGGTTTTAAAAGAGCTTCTCAAGAGAAGTTCAATGAAAGAATATCTATATGTAGAAAAAATACATGTGGTTCTTATAAAAAACCTTTAGGAATAAAACCTTTAGAAAAATGTAAGGCTTGTGGATGTTTTTTAAATGTTAAAAATAGAATTGATGAATTTTATATAGAATGTCCTAAAGGCTTATGGTAAAAAAATACAAAATAACAAAAGAACAAAGAGTAGAAATTGACGCTTTAAATGAAATTGTAAACAGACCAGTTAAGGTTAGATTTGATAATGAGAAAAGAGAGGCTTTACAAAAATTAGTTATTCTTCATAATGATATTTTTGGAACAAGTTACGAGAAAAGTAATTCTAACTGTGCTAGCTGTGCTAAGAAAGTTATAAAAAATTTTAATAAATTAGTAAATTCATGGCAAACAGACAAGAAGTAGTTTTTGAATTTAGAGAATTAATATATAATCAACTTTTTTGCAGGTTTGGTGAGGGGTTTGAACTAAAAGATGTTGTTTATCATTTTTCTGAACTAGGAATTATACCCCCTAAAGTTTTAAGGAATTATATGATGATACAAGATTTTGATAAGTTTCTTGTAGATAATAAAGGTCATGTTGGAAATACATTTATAGACCTTTCTGTTAAATATAATATATCAGAAAAGCAAGCTAAGAATATAGTTTATAAACAAAGAGATAAGTTTAAGTCTGAATCTAATATAAAGATTTAATCTAAATCAAACTCCATATACCCCTTATATCCCCATATTTTTTTAGCATGTATAGTGTGAACATGTGAATCTTCTTGAAAAAGAGAATCCATTAAACCTTTCATTAGGTTGTCAACATCAGGCCTTTGTTGATGTGGTTTTCCGTCCATTTTAGACATTTTTTTCTTAGACCAAGACCTAGGCATGGGAACACAAAAAACAACCTTTATAACATCTTTTATTTCAATTCCACAAATATCCATTTGAGCTTGGAGTCTAGTTTTATAATCCCAATACTTAATAACACAAGGCCTCTTCTTCCACCTATCAGCTCTTGTCATTCTAGGCTTAGGAAGAGGGTCTATGTAAAATGTTTTTTTCATGCCTCACAAATCTCTAATATCTCCTCTTCAATTTCCATTGTCCATGATTCTGCAATTTCAAAAAGAATATCTGTCATATCAACACCATCTATTTCTATTCTATCTATTTCAATTTCAGGTTCGTCATTAGGAACGTCATAATCTCCACTTTTAACACCTTTATAATAAGAGTAATATACTATTGCTGTTTTTTCTGTTCCATAAAAAGTAACTTCATATTCTGATTTTATATCTGGTTTCATAATTAATTGTTTTTAATTTTTTCTAATTCAAACTTTAAATGTGCCATAGCTTTAGTTATACATTCTACAGGGCTTTTATGTTTTCTGTCTGCTCTCAATAAATACGTTACAGCTGTTCCAATGTTATAAGATAACTCAAAGTCTTCAACAACTTTTCTAGCTTCATATTTGTATGTTTTACCTATATAATAGTCTGGTATATCTAAATCCACTATATCATCTTTTGGTAAACACTCTTTATCATCATAAACAACTCCATCAACAGAGTCAAATTCGTATGGGTAAATATCTTTATTTTTAGTCATAATTACATTAATTTTAATTGGTTAATACTTTCTTCTAAATACATTTCAGAGTCCTCGTCTTCTGTTATTTCACTATATCTACCATTTTGTATATTATATTTAAAAACAGATTCACCTATCTCTCCTATATGTCTAAATTTAACTTTCTGAACATACACATGGCTATTGCCAGTTGCAAAATCTCTATAAACAGTTATTCCATTATCAACTTGATTATAAAAATTAGCCGAACCTGCTATATCATATAGTGTAGGTACTTCATAAAGTCCATTTTCTTTTTTATTCATTTTTCTTGGATGTGCTACAAGAAATATATGAATATCATATTTTTGCTTAAATATAGTTAATTTTGTTAAAAACTCATTAATATATTGTGTTTCACTTTGACCATTAAAACTTGCATGTATTTTATTGTAAGGGTCTATTATTAAACCTTTAATACCATATCTCCTTACAAGACCAGCTGCTGCCTTTAATATCTCATCTATAGTAAATACATCTCCATCAGGCCTAATCCAGTGGTAGTGACTTGATATAAACCTTTTAGCCCAACTCAACTCATCTCTTGTCATTCTATCATACATGGTGTCTTTCCTAAATGATTTACCTATAAATTTTTCTGCTAAAACTGAAAAGTGTAATTGTAAAGGGTAATGTTCTGGTGAAAAAACACCAAAATTCCAACCATGTTGAGCAGATAACCTCATACATATATGTTCTAGCCAGTTACTTTTACCATGAGTAGGCACTCCTGTTATAACAGTTAATTGTGATGTTGTAAAAGAAAACTTTGTATCAAAATCTCTATGTCCAGTTAAATCACCCCTTTGTAAACCTTTATTGTAAAGTGTATCAATATCTTGATTAAATAAAGAAACATCTATTACACCCTCTAATGGGTATGGTTTAGCTTTGTCTATATAGTTTTTTAAGTTTTCTCCATTACAAATAACATCATTTGCATCTTTAAATTGACCAAAATCAATCCTACAACAAACATCTCTACCTACTCTTCTTGACAATTCTTCTCCAAGTTTTAAACCAGGTTCATCATTATCAACCGCTATATATACTTTTTTAAAGTTCTCTGGAAAATCTTTTAAGTATTCTAGTTTTAAATTAGATGCACCATTTGGAACTGATACACAGTTTTTAAAACCTGCCTCATAAAAAGCTAACTTATCCATTTCTCCCTCAACAATAATGGCCTCATCACAACCTACAATATCATCAAGACCATACATTATTCTTTCAGCATCTTTTACTAACTTAAAATTTTTATCACCATCCCTATATTTTATGTTTATTAATTCATTATTTCTATAATAATTAAACTGAACAGTATTTCTTTCCTCACCTGCTTGTGGCATATATTCCCTACCCTCAGAAACTCTATTTGATAATAATGTTTTTTCAGATATACCTCTATCTTTAAAAAACTTTAAAAACTCATTAGAGTATTGTGATGTTTTTATTATTTGTTTTGGTTTTACATATTTCATATCTGCCATGTAGTTATGTTTTTTTAAAGCACCAGACCATCCACAATTATGACAATTCCAAACACCCTCATCTATATTTACAGATAGGCATGGTTCTGATTTTTTTCTTCTTTCATGAGAGCATTTTGGACACTTAACTTTAGTTTGTCCAGATGACCTTTTTATTTCTATGCCATATTGATAAAATGATGTCATAGTATCATTCCTTTTAATTTACCAGTGGATATTCCACCATTGTCTAAATCGTATTCATCATTGAAACACTCCTGATTTAGCCAGGTAACAGCATGTTTTCTAAACTTTTTATCAGGAGTATTTCTCACATATACAGGGGCAACACTAATACATTTCTTACAATCTTCAATAGATAGTTTTAAAAACTTTTCTTTTGCAGATTTTTTACCTATAGGTTTTTGATATAATTTCCAAAAAGTTTCAAACAAAACAACCTTTTCTTTATTCTCTTTATTATTCTCTTTATTATTATGTTTTAACTTTTGTTGTATAGGGTTTTTAACTTTTGTTAAAGAGGTCTTTAATAATCGTTTGTTACCCTCATCTTGTTTTATAGTAGAGGCAACATATCCTTTATCTATAAGTGATTTAATTACAAGAGATACTCTAGTGGTAGAAAGTCCAAAGAACTTTCCAAAATAGGCATTACTTGCATAACAACCCCCATTGTTATCCAAAGAGTCTATCTCCACTAGAAATACCTTTTCTTGTAATGTTAAATCTTTTGATAGCCAGATGTAGTTAGGAATCCATATTCCTTTAAATTTTCTTTTCATTTGCTTGTTTGTTTTTGTTTTAGAGTGAGCAGGGTTTTACCCCTGCTACCCTATACCATTTAATGGCTTGTATTAAAATGGTAAGTCATCATTACTGTTAGTGTTGTTTACTGGAGTAGATGCTTTACTAGCATCAGGCTTCCATGTATCAACTTTTAAGTAATGAGTAACGCCTTTATCAGATGGATTTTGTCTTCTATTCATAATAAGATTACACCATCCGTTTTCATCAACTTCTTTTAATTCATTGATAAAATCCTCAGTTTTTATACTGATTTTCATTTGAGAACCTCCGTTGTCAAATGTTCTTTCCTTAATAAGGATTCCGTTTATATATTTAGTTTCTTCCATGTTTATAAAATTTAGTTAGTTAATTTAAGTAATTGTTTTTTCTTTTCATTTAAAGTATCTATAAGGTTTTGTAAATTTTTAAGCTCTATAGATATGTCTTTAACATCTGCATCCATTATTTGATTCCAAAATGCTTCAGATATAAGTTTGTACATTTCTTTATACTCCTTAAAAAAAACCATGTTATCATCATAGTATTTTGTATAATGGTGTATAGTTGAGTGGTCTCTGTTTATTATTTTACCACTTTCAATGAGAGTTATATCTAACTCTTTATGAAGCATGTAGCCAATTATGTGTCTAGGTACGATAAGCTCTTTGTTTCTTTTTTTACCAACTATATCTTTTCTGCTTGCACCTGTAATAGATTCTGTTATCCTGAACAGTAAATCTACTTTATTTTTTTTAATAGTATCTGTCATTGTACATTTCGTTTGCTTTATTAAAAACTCTTCTCAACTTTGTTTCACTAGATAAGCTTAGAAGTTTTTTTAATACATTTATAAATCTTTCTTTAGGGCTTTTGTTTTCTTTATGTTCATCACAAACTGAAGTTACACTATAACCTAAAATCTCATAAAAGTAAAGAGATAAAGTTTTTGATTGTAATGTGTATTTGTGAGGACTTTCCCCCAAAAAACCTAAAGCATCATATTTTTCTTTTCTATAATAGAATATGGGTCTTGTAGCCCAGAGTGATTCAGGTATTAGTTTATAAAAGTCAATATATTGTTGAACGCTAATATAGTTATTTTTTCTGTGATTTAAAAAATTTAAAACCATAAAGTTTAAAATTTTATTCACCTCCTTAATATCCACGCTCTCTTTTAAGTGTTTTGTAAAATTGTTCCCTACAATCTCTTGGGTTGTCGTTTTCCAAGAGGTCATAAATAATTTGTCTTGCTTGTTCATAAGTTAATTCTTGTAAGTTCATGTTTATATAATTTGAGCCGACTGATGATGTTTGACAAAGACCCTCTATTTTGTCTATCTGCCACCATTTAATAGGCTCATCATCTAACACGTCATCAATCCAGTCTTTTTCTTCACTCATATTTATTTGTTTTTATAGGCATCTATAACATTTTTTAGTTTTCTTTTTAGTTTTTTAATGTTATAAACTCTTTTATAATTTTTGTCATAAGTGTATTCAACACCTACCTCAAAATCCTCTTGATATGTGTGACCCTGTTTGTTCATATTAATTTCTTTTAAAATCATCAGCTTCGTCTTCTGAAAACACTCCATGTTGATAAAACCCTGCTAATTTAAGCACAGCTCTACTCATAGCTCTTTTTTCTGCCATTGAAACCACATAAGCATTTTTATTATTCTTAGGGGCAGCTTCACCAAAAGTTTGTATAGTTTTATCACCCATTGTTGCTGTTGCTTTTATTAAACAGTGTGAATGGTCATTTGATAAATTAACTAGGTCAAAATCTATAGTGATATTTTGGGCCGCCTGAATCTTATCTATGCCAGCTCTAGTTATAATTGTGTAATGCTGATGCTTAAAAACATCCTCTTGAACTAAATTATTTTCTATAAATAATCTTCTTAAAATTTCTTTTTTTGTTTCTTTTATATTATCCATTGTTTTCTTCTTTTTGATTAAACATACTATATATAAGTTCACTAATTGTTTTTTCTGGAATATCCCAAGCCTTGCCTAAGATAATCATTTCTTCTATGTATTTTTCTTTGTCTGTCATAATAAATTTGTTTTGATTAAGTTACATTAATAGTGTTTATTTTTTTAATATCCAAATTTATACAGGACAAATTTAAAAAAAATTCCAAACATTTCCTATTTATTCCTTAAATTTCCCTAAAAAAAGTTCCAATTATTGTATAATTGCATTTAAAACCCACAATATATGAACTGGTATAATATAAAAAACCTATCCGAATCCTCTGCCGAAGTGGTAATATATGATGAGATAGGTGCTTTTGGTATAGATTCTAAAACATTTATTGATGAATTAGCTAAAGTTCCAAAGGATAAAGAAATTTTATTGCGTGTAAATTCACCAGGTGGGAGTGTTATAGATGGACTTGCCATTTATGATGCTATAAGACGCACTTCCCAAAAAGTTACAACACGAATTGAGGGTCTCGCTGCTTCTATTGCTTCTATTATAGCTTTAGCAGGTGATGAGATTATAATGAGTGAAAATAGCTTATTTATGATACATAATGTTTGGGGGGGAGAAACAGGGGATTCCAAGGATATGAGAAAAGCTGCTGACCTTATGGATAAAATGAGTAGTAAACTTGTGTCTATTTATATGGCAAAATCAGGAAAAGATGAATCTGAGATTCAATCTTGGATGGACGCTGAAACTTGGTTTAGTGCTGAAGAGGCTCTTGAAGCAGGATTTATTACTGCTATTGAAGAACCTATATCTTTGGCTGCCAAATTTGATATATATAAGTGTAACTACAAAAACAAGGATAAAGTAGTGCAAATGTTTAACGATTCTAAAAATTTAAAAATGAAAGAACAGATTGAAGAATTAAAAAACTTTATCTCTGAAATGTTTGAAAAAAACAAAGAGGTAAAAAATGTAAAGATACTTGATTCTACTGAAGTGAATGATAAAATCTCATCTTTGGAAAACGCTATTTCTGCGTCAGAAAAGACTAATGAGGAATTATCTGAAACTTTAAAGAAAAAAGAATCTGATATTGTAGCTCTTGCTGATGAGATGACAAATCTTGAAGCTGAGGTTGCTAAACTAAAAGGAACTTCAAGTGAAGTCACTCCTGAAAAAGACCCAAATCCAGTTGTTGAAGATGATTCAACTCCTGTTAACGCTTGGGATTCTCTTGCAGGAAGTATAATTAATAATAAATCTATTTACTTAAAATAATAAAAAATGGCTGAAATGATAAATACCTCGTTGACTTGGAGTCAAGAGGACGTACAAAAGTATTTTTTAGAGCCTTTATTTGTTTCAAATAATTCTCTAGAACACATGGATGTAATGACAGATGTTTCTGGAAGTTCTATTAAACTAGACAGATACTCTGCATTAAAAAATATAACGAAAGCTCACTCATTATCTACGTTTAGTGCTTCAGGTACTCAAACAACGAATACTAATGTTACGCTATCTTTATCTCGTTTAGAGGTTGAGCATAAGCAAGCTGCTTTCACAATGTTTAATCACATTAAATCTCAATTACTAAAGCAAGGTATATCACGAAATGATATTACTGGAACTAAAGTTATGGAAATTGTATCTGCTTTACTTATGGGTGGAATCTCAAGAGACTTCTCTTCTATCCTATGGTGGGGTGATGCTGATGATGGTGGTGCTACTCCGTATAACTTAACTAATGGTTTATGGAAGCAAATGAGTGAGGCTATAGAAGCTGGTACTGCTGCTGCTGGTCAAGCTACTTTAAATGCTGCTAACGCTTTAACAGGACTTGAGAATATGGTTGCTGCAAGAAGTAATGACTTAGCTGCTCAAGATAATGTTATTTGGTGTTCAAGAGCTTTTGCTGATGACTACAGAAAGCAATTAAGAGCTGCTGACACTCATGTTGACGCTTATAGAGACTTACAAAATGGAATAGCGAACTTATCGTTCAATGGTATTCCAATGATTGTAGTTCCTGAGTGGGATGCTGATATTGCACAAAACGGTGCTGCTATGGCTAATATGGATGGTGCTATTGCTCCTGATGCTGTTGGTGAAACAATGGCTGCTGTATTAACTATGCCAGGTAACTTTACTGTTGCAACTGACTTTAAAGCTAATCCAGTTGACATGTGGTACAATAGAGACGAAAAAGAAAATCGTTTTAGAATGACTTACTCTTTCGGATGTGCTATTAAAGAACCAAGTATGTTTGTTGTCTCTAGAGAAACTGCTTAATAATTGAATGTTTAATAATTAAAATACTATAAAAAATGGCTTGTATTACTAAAGGGCATACTATTGCGTGTTCAGACAGAAATCGTAGAGGTGGTATTAAAAGAATTTGGTTATCAGAAATTGATAATGTCGGTATGGGTGACTTTGCTGTTGACTCATCAACTGGTGCTATTGACCAAATGCTTTCCACTGCTGCTTACGAATTTGAGTTTGAAAGAGAAACTGCTGGTTTCACTGCTAACGCAACTAGAGAAAATGGCTCAACAAAAGTGGATGTAGAATTAGAGTTCTATGTTCCAAAGGTTACTAATGATGTTGCAGCGAGACTAAACGAATTAACTTGTTCGTGTGGTATTGTTGCTGTAATTGAAACTTATGCAACTGACGCTTCTGATGATAATTACTTCTTCGTATTAGGTTGGGATGCTATATTCACTAAGAACGCTTACTTAGAGTTTTCTTCAGGTGAAATGGCTTCTGGTCTTGCTTTGCAAGATGCTAACGGAACTCTTGTTAAATTAATGGGAATCCAAGGAGAATATCCATTAGAGTTAAAAATGGATGCTACTCCAGTTGTGGAGGGAATTTTCTCTTCTAATGCTGCGGCTTCAGGAACAGTTAATATATCTTGGGCTGACGCTTCACTTACTGATAGTAAGTGGTATGTTCAGTACACTGTGTAAGTGGATTGATTTTTATATTAAATTAGGGGGTATTGCAAAGTACCCCTTAGTTTAGTATATTTGTGAAACATTAAAAATTATATTATGTATAAAATAAATAAAAAGTGGTTCACTAGAGAAAATAAGAATGGCTCTGTTGATGAAGTTAATATAGCTGGTAAAAAGCTTATTGTTGGCTCTAAGAAAGAACTTTGGAGAGGAAATGTTTATGTACAGGGAGAATTCCCTCAAGACCAAAGGCTTTTAAAAGCTCTTTATGATATGGATAAACCATACATTGAAAAAGTTGAAGAGAAAAAAGCTCCTGTAAAAACAAAAGTTTCTAAACCTAAAAAATCTAATATAAAAGATGAGTCAAAAGACATCAGCGAAGAGAGCAAAGAGGTATCAACAGAAGAGAAAGAAGACTAATAAATTATTGGCTTACGGTTTTTCTAAAAACATTTCTAAAGACGCACCTGCTGAAAAGAAAAATTTAGACAACCTACAGTATGATTGGATTCCTTTTGGTGATGACAATTTGTTTCCACAACTTCTTAGTGAATTATCAAGAAGTGCCTCTACACACAGGGCAATTCTAAATACAAAAACTACCTTTACCATTGGTGAGGGTATTTCTACATCTAATAGTAAAACAGCTAAATATCTTGAGGATGTTAATGCTGACGGAGAAACTATTAATGATGTTTTAAGAAAGGTAATATCAGATTACTGGACTCATGGCAACGCTTACATGGAGGTTGTTAAGGGAAAGGGGTATGTGAACCTTTATCATATTGACGCAACAACTGTTAGGGTTAATAAAAATAAGAAGAGTTTGCTTCTTCATCCAAATTGGGTTGATGCAAAAAGAAGTCCTGAGTTAGCAAAGTCTCTACCTATATACCCAAACTTTGATAAGAGAAAATCTGTTCAAAGGTCTATTATAAAAATGTGTGATTATGAAAGCACATACTATTACTATGGTTTACCTGATTATATAGCAGCATTAGACCATATAAAAATATCACATCAAATAGGGAAATACAATTTAACAAGGTTTAAAAATGGCTTTATGCCATCTGCTATTATTGAATTAGGAGCAGATATGTCTGAGGAAGAGGCAGAACTATTTATAGAACAGGCAAAAGAAAAGCTTACTGGTGAAAATAACAATTCTAAAATGTTATTTATAGCTAAGAATGGAGATGAAAACGCAACTAATGTTCAAATAATTAATGACACTAGTGATGGTTCTTTTATGGAGCTACAAACAATAACTAATGATAATATAATTTCTGCTCACAGATGGAATCCTGCATTATCAGGTATTCAGGTGGCAGGCTCTTTGGGTAATAATCAACAGATTTTAACTATATATGATATAGTTATGTCAACAGTTATTAAAGAGCCTCAGCAAATGATTTTAAGGGGCTTAAAGAAGTTATTAAAAAGAGAAATGGGCTTAGATGTTTCTGACTTAAACATTACAACTAAACCCCCAGTTACAATGCTTGGAGCTATTAACCCAACAGAATATATATCTATTCAAGAGGGTAGAAAAATTTTCCACTTACCTGAGTTAAGTGATGAGGAGTTAGAGGAATTGCTACAAGAAAAGGCTGCTCAAGAATTAATAAAAGTAGAAACTAATAAAAATAATACTAATGGCGAACCTGATAACAGCGAGTGAGGTAATATCTAAAGCATTTACCAACTCAAACACAGATACTGCTCTTATAAAGGACTCCTTTATAGAGATTGCTCAATATAATCATTTGAGACCTGCTATTGGTGAAGACCTTTATAATCTTATTATATCTGAAAAGAGTGCCAGTGTGGTTTGGAAATACACAATAACATCAAGTATAACAAGTGGGTCTAAAGATATTTCTGATGATGATTCTGCTGAAACAACAAATTTTGATAATTTATTAGTTAATATGTATGTGGAGGGAACAGGTATTCCTTTGTTTAAAGATGATTATACTGATAATGAAGATAATCATTATACCAAAATAGTTAGCAAAACTGATGGTAGTAATATCTCGTTAAATGCTAGTGCTACTGCCACTAACGCAACTGCTAGTTTAACATATTACACTCCTATTGGTTATTTAGTTGAGAAGTATATAAAAGATTTACTTGCTTTTGCTATTAAATTTGAAGCTTTACCAGATATGACATATAATTCCACATCACAAGGTGTGGTAGAGAATATAGCAGATTTTACAACTCCTGTGAGTAGTAAAAAATTAAGCTTCCTAAGAAATGAAATATATAAACAAGCTCAAACATATAAAAGAAAAATGATTGAGTTTATAAATCAAGAAGATTTAAACTATCCACTTTATATACATGATGATGAATCAACTACCAAAAGAAGTGGAATAATAATGTATTAATATGGCACAAAACTTACATAGAAATTTACCAGATAGAGAGATACATGCCCCAAAGGGTTTTGTTACAGCTACATCATCAAGTGTTCTTAGCAAGAGCTTGACAAATGAAATTGAATGGGCTGGCTCTAATTATTCGGTACAAACATTAATAACCTGTACAGATGATGTTTCAGGTATAACTGGTGGTAGATATTTTTTATTACCATTAAAAGACGCAACCTATCAAGTTTGGTTTGATGTGGACAACAATGACTCTTGTTTGATTAATTCAGGTAATACTGAGCTTGAGGTTGATATTAGTTCAGGTGATACAGCTACAGCAATAGCTACTGCATTAAAAACTAAGCTAGCCACTATTAGTGGCGTTAGTGCTACTAGTGCTTCTGGGGTAGTTACTGTAACTATAAGCTCAAGTGCTGTTAGCGTATCAGCAGCACAAGATGGCCCTAGTGGTCAAAATACTGGATATAAGTTTGTTAGTTCAAAGACACATGTTGGTAATGAATATCTAACAACAGATAGTAGTGGTAATATAGAGTGGATTGCTAAACCTGCTGTTGTCACAAACACAAATTACTTTTATCATCAAATAGGTGGTGTTTGTACCCCCAAAAGCTCTGCTGTTAATAATTATTTAGTTGATAAAGATGGAGCAGGTACAAAAACAAGATTTACTCATTCTCTTGGAACAAGTATGCCCTCATCAATACTTCCTAGTCTAATAACAGGGTATGGAGCTTTTATTACCCCTGCGGATTGTGTGTTAACAGGTGTTCAGTATTCAATATCACACAGTCATACTACTAGTCATGCTAATGTTGAAGTGCATCTTATGAAAGTAACACCAGCCACAGGTATTTCAGCAAAAACTATTACATGGGTAGGAGGTGTTACTGCTGTCGGTACAACATTTACTGTAGTTGATGATGAGGTTAGGTATGGACATTTTGGTTTGGCTAATGCTTTTACTAGAACTTTAGCAAAAAATGATATACTTATCCCTGTAATTAAAAGTGACTTAGTTGCAGAACATAATTTTAGTATGGGATTAAACTTTGTATATATATAATAATTAATAATTTAAAAATAAATAATAAAAATGGCAACAATAATTAAAAACGCTTCATTTACATCATCTATCACAGATAGTGTGGTATTAAATGGAGTAACTTATGGAAATAATAATAGAAAATCTATTAGTGCCTGTAACGAGGCGATTCAACAAGTAATAACTGTACCTGTTAGCTCTGGTTCACAGGGTTATGTAGCTTTATTTGGGGCAAATGCAGCCCCTAATGGTGCTGGAGATGTTACTTTTGATAAATTTAAGTACGCTAGAGTAACTAATCTTGATGATACAAATTCTGTTTTTGTGTCTGTTTCGGATATTGATGGGGTTGGTGGTTCTAATACTCCGACAACATATTTTACTATAGAAGTTCCAGCAGGAATGAGTTTTGTTCTTCCTAGCTTAAATTTTGATGCTAGTGATTCTGCTGCTTTAGCTGGCACATCTTTAACACACTCAACTGCATACAATACTGTTGCTAGAGTTGATGTTGTAGCTATAACAGCTGATGTGGATGTTGAATTTATGGTAGTTACATTGTAATGAAAAGGGATATTAGTCAACTATTATACATCTTTATAATGTTACTTGTGTTTGGGGTTTCCATGGTTTTGGGTCAGGGAGATTTCTTTAAATACTCTACTTTTTACACATCAATGAGTATGAATACAAGTATGGTTGAGAGGGAGGATTATATGGCTATAGATAGAGGTTATGAGGATATAACCCAAGTAAACCCTTATGATTACTCTGTAACATTTGGATTGAGAAAGGTGGCTAGGTATGATTATGAGTATAAGGTGAAGACTTGGTATTATGGTGATGAAAAAGCTGTTTCCGATAATGTTGCCATTGGAAACGCTAAGGGATGGGAGTATCTTTTAAACTATTCTTTTGTTAGAAATAGAGGAGAAAAGTTTACAGAGCAAAATTTTTGGTTGAGGTATCTAGGCAGTAAGTGTGTTACAAAAGTCCAATACAAGGATAATCAGAGGGTTAACTTGAAGTACACATCTTTTGACACTAGATATAGGTTGACTTTAGGTAAACTGGATATAACTGCTGGTGGTGTTTTTAGGGTGCATCCAGCTTATGGATTTTTACCGATTCGTGACTTTTGGACTCCAGGTGAGTCAACCTTTACTCAGCTAGCTAGTGACTTTGGTTACAACAGAGAGTTTGTTAATGGTGATTGGCATTGGTTTAGTGGAGATGAACTTATAGCTACATCAAATGATGAGTTTTATAAACATTATTTTGGTGATGCTATTGCTAGTTTTAATGAACAGGAGCTTAATAAGTTAGGTGAACAAAAAGAGTTGAGTGCTGTTTTTGGTTTATCTTATTATAGTTATACTCCAAAGTTTTGGGTACACTCATGGGTTAATGTAATGCCTTTTCATTATGGCATGGATGATTACTCATTTGAATATGGTGATGGAATGAATAAGTTAGATTGGGATTCTGGTGTTGTTTTAGGATTAAGGATAACTAATCATTTAGGTGTTTTTGTTGAGGGATTACATCAAAGATATTGGGGTAAAGAAGTTTTTGAGTGTAAGTTTGGGTTTAATTATTTAATATATTGAGTATGAAAAAATTATTAGTATTATTATTATTATTATCAGGTTATGTTTTTAGTCAAACAAATTGTGAATTATGTGTTGAACAAAATGGATTCTACTGTGGAGATGATGAATCTAATTGGACTCAGTATAGCCCTAATGGTTGCGTTCCTAATGGTGCTGGCGGCTTATTTTATCTTAATGATGGTTGGGAAGATTGTGTCTCTGGTGCGGATGAGCAGGATGCTGTTCCGACCACTTTAGCTGACTGTGGTTTATATGGAGAAGAGTGTGACACTGTTTATATAACTGAGTATGAAACTATATACGAAACTATATATGAAACTATATTTGACACTATAATTGAGGTTCAGGTTTATGAAGAGATAGATACATTATATATTTATGAAGATGTTTTAGACACTATGTTTATAGATGTTATAGAATATGTTGAGATATTTGTGATTGATACAATTATAGAAACAGAATTTATTACAGAATACATAGACTGTGACACAGGTATGCCTTGTAACACATCTATTATGGAATTAATAAACAAATCAAAGGAAAATAATAAAATTTACGACCTTATGGGTAAAGAAATTTTAAGACCAAAAGGTTTGTATATACAAAATGGTAAAGTAAAATATAAATTAAATTAAATTAAATTATGAATACTATGAAAGAAATGTTAATGAAAATGTTTAAAAGTAGAAAATTCTGGTATGGGTTTTCTATAATTATGGTAATAATCTTTTCTGATAAAATGGGAATCAGTGATGTAAAAATGAACACATTATGTATGGTTGGTGTTGCTATGATATTAGGTCAAGGTATTGCTGACATGGCATGCTCAAAAAAGGAAAATTGTAAAAAGAAATAATCTTAAAATTAAAATGGCAGAATTATCAGAAAATAGTAAATTTCATATAAGTATAAAAACTTTAGGTGGTATATCAGCGTTGATATTTACTCTAGTGAGTATGTGGTTCGCTTTGCAAGCAGATATTGCTGAGGCAAAAGAACTTCCTAAACCAGAAATCAACAGAGTTGAATACGATTTAAAGGATGAGGCTGTGAGAAATGCAATATACGAGACGCAGAATGATGTGCAAGATATTAAAACACAGTTGAATAAAATAGATGAAAGATTATATGAACTTGCTAAGTAAATTTATATCGCTACTCTTATTCTGTCAATTATTGACAGCTCAAGAATTTATAACATCAAAAAACTACAATAATAAAATTGGTAGTGGAGTTGTTGTTGTAGAGGTTTGGGCTGAATTTAATAAGGCCAATGAAGTCTCTTGGATTAATCAGCTGAAAAATTGTAAAGTTTATAGAATTGACATCCAGGAGGCCTCAAGCCTAAATGTAAAAACAGTTCCTACTGTTATTATTTATAATTCAGGTGAAGAACACTCAAGGTTTAAAGCTAATATAATGTTAGAGTTAAACGCAACAAAAAAAGAATTACAAGGTGTAATTGAAGAAATAATCTTATCTAAATTTCAATGAAGTTATCAAAAAATTTTTCTCTCTCTGAGTTTTTAAAATCAAATGTTGCTACTCGTAGAAACATATCAAATGACCCTACAAAAGAGGGTATAGTAGAAATGCAAAATTTATGCCAAAACTTATTACAGCCACTTAGAGACTGTTTAGGGCCGATTCGTGTAAATTCAGGCTGGAGGTCTATAGAATTAAATAAAGCTCTAGGAGGAGCTTATAAGATTATTGATGGCAAATATAAAGCAACCAGTCAGCATTGTAAAGGTCAGGCTGCTGATTTAAAGTTTATTGATTCTGATGGCCATGTTGACAATCAACAAATATGGGATTGTGTTTTAGGTTGTGGTTTAGAGTTTGACCAAATGATTAATGAGTTTGATTATTCTTGGATTCACATATCATTTAACAAAGGTAATAATAGAAAACAATTACTTGAGGCCTATAGGGGAGCTGATGGTAAAACTAAATATAAAAAAGTATGATAAAGGGATTTATAAAGTCACTGGTTGGTGACGCTAGCGAAATTATAGACAATGTGGTTACAACCAAGGAAGAGAAAATGGAGTTAAAAAATGCTATGAAAAAAATGCTGTTAGAATCTGAGGTTGAGTTACAAAAAACTGTTACAGAAAGATGGAAAGCTGACATGGCATCTGACTCTTGGTTGAGTAAAAACATAAGACCATTAACCCTTGCTTTTCTTTTAATATCTACTGTTTTACTTATATTTATAGATGCAGGTTTTATTAATTTTGAAGTCAAAAATTCATGGGTTGACCTCTTGCAGCTTGTTATGATTTCTGTCGTGGGAGCATACTTTGGGGGTCGTTCATTAGAAAAAATAAAGAAGTAGCTATTGTGTAATTCATTTTGTTTGTTTATATTAGCGTAAACAAAAAC
>VTLG01008807.1_pt1 | contig 32055 bp, 49 predicted proteins | sample 4694571 | NCBI WGS metagenome assembly VTLG01 (sample SAMN12604809, study PRJNA352737) | marine metagenome | biome: ENVO:00000447; feature: ENVO:00000209|ENVO:00000569|ENVO:01000036; material: ENVO:00002151; isolation source: viral sequences binned using virsorter ...
GGTAAAGGAGGCGGCGGTGGAGGTAATACCTGATCAATGTTTTTGACCCCGATTGCTTCATACATCTTACGATACGCTACATATAAATTATGCATTTGAGGATTCGACATCGCAAGTTGTAATTCTGTTTGTGCCATAGTTATTCGTTGAGACATAGAAAAGATATTTGGATCAGCTACCGGTAGTACATCTATTCTATCATCAAAGTCGGCTTGTTTAATATTTTTAGCAGCTCCAACAACATCGTAGGGATATTCAGGAGGTAAAAACGTTGAAAATACTTTTGCTAATAATTTAAATTCTTGTTTCATGCCCACATAAAGTCTTTTGTGAATTGCACTCATCACACGAGAGCCTCTTTCTAAAAGAGCAATCGTTGTTCCAACGGCTGCGCTTTGATTTCCTTCACCTACTTGCATATCAGCAATAGCCGCGAATCTTTGACCTGCTTGAACTACAATACCCATCAGTTGTAATAAAGTTTGCGAGGGTTCTTTGTAAGGTAAATTATAAAATGAATCTTTTAAATTTCCACCCGGTGCATCTACATCTCTCCACTCACCTGGCTGAATAGGTTGTGCATCATCTCTAACACGCACACCTCGTTGTTTAAATCCAGCGGGTAAATTAGATAGTGTCCCTGCATCTAACAATTGGCGGAGAGCAGCCGTTGCAGTTCTGCTCAAACCGCCAATCATATGTATGAGTCCAAATCCGTAAAATCCAAGTCCTGGCAGAAATTTGAAGTGGACAAAATATTGGATTTTCTTCTTCAATGGATCATTGGGCGCAAAGTTCCTTCGTATGGAAAGAACCTTTTGACTACCATATTCGATTGTTACGACGTATGGCAGTTTTACTCCTGTCGGTTCACCCGTTTCAGGATGTAAATCTTCAAATCCTTCTAAATCTAAATTAACATGACACTCTAAGAGTGTATAAAGTTGTTCGTTTCGTGCACTTCGTGTTGTGCCTTCTAATTTTCGTTCTGCGTCTTTTAATCTGTCATCTGGAGGATAACTCGGTGCAGCTAATTCAATATCTCTATAGAAACCAATCACCTGTTGTTTTCTTAAATCATTTTCAGACATCTTCACAACATGGACCACAGCTTCTGCGTCATCAAGTGAATTGGCTGTATAAGGAACTACTAAATCATCAGCAGGTACAAATTTTGATACCGCTCGACCTAAAAGTTCATCATAATAAATTTTTTTAAAAGTAGACCCTGCTAAAGGTAAATGAAATAACATTGCATCAAATTCAGGTTCATATTCTTTCATGACATCTAGAATTTGATAATTCATAAAGTCTTTTACTCTCTCTGATTGAGATTGTCTTTGTGGATTAGATGCTCCAATAATTTGAGTTCTTACTGGTCCATCAGCTGGTAGTAGCTCTTTATAAGCTTGCGCTTGAAACTGCGTAACCGCTTCTGCAAGTACCGGGTGAGTTGCACCACTTGCTCCCTGAAATGGTTGAGTCCTGTTAACATATTTAAATCCTAAAAGATCTATACCATTAATATAGGACTGCTCCCAATCTTTTCTGGACATTTTATAATCCATATAATCGCCAGTAAGTTTATTACCAACTGGATCTAAAATATCATCAGGTAAAATATCTGCTAAATTATCAAAATGTTCTTCCGTTCCTGGAATCTTAGGTTTATTAGTGGGATCAAAATCAATTGTTGCTCCACCTTCTTCATCCTGTGTCACTTCCACGGGACCCGTTTTTTCTTCTACTTCCGTAACATCTACTTCTTCTAAAACATCCGGTGAAGGAAGTTTCTCATCCAAGTTTGTGTTCGGGAGAGATTTATCTATTCGATTGTCTGCCATTTAACTTCTCCAGTTTCTTTGTATCTTGTTTTACTTCTTTTCGCAAGCCTTGTGGATTCGGTCCTCTTAAAGGAGGAATCTGACTCCATTTAACATGCTTCATATTTTTAACTAACGTTGGGTTTTTCATTTTTTTAATAAGCTCACTATTCCACCATCAAGGTACGAGGCTCTTCCACCACCTGAATAATTACTAAGAGCATAGTCAAAATGTGATCTTATGTCTTCCATAGGGCTAATGCCTCTGGATTCCATATCTTTAATTTGTTCCTTATATCCATAAACAGGATGTGCACTCATTAATTCTTGAGGTTTAAATGCTTTTAAAGAATCTGTTTTTTCTCCACCAATAGCTTCAAAAAATTCTCTCATACCTCCTCCAAACAAAGGTCCCCAAACTAAACCTTCATCTGCCTTGGCTCCAATCATTTCTCTATATCCTCTATCAATACCAGGAATGCCTGCCGTCTTGTTCCATTCTTCAGCGGTTAAACTTTCCATCATATTTTCTAAAGTAGTCAGACCAATGGTAGCACTTCGATTATCACCGGAATAATACTCATTATACAAGTTTTCTAAATTTTGTGAGCTATCCTCAATAGCTTTCATAATTCTTTCCTTCTCTCCATATTTATATCCCTCTTGACCTGCATAACCTAGTTTAGAGGGACTTATCTCTCCCCCAATATCTTCATAATGTTCCAAATAAGCTAATTGAGTATCTAGCCCCATCAATCTCTTTTCTTCTTTTTTATATTTAAGATAATCCAGCATCGCTTTAATCTCGTTATCAGGAAGACCTTTTTTAACAGCATGCATTAGTAATGCTTTTTCATCCGTATCAAAATCAACAAGACCAAACGTGGCCATCTCAACTCCTTTCCCTGCTCCTTTCCAAAAGGATTGACCCTTGGTCCAATTGTTCAACATGTCAGCGAAAGCAAAATAACCTTCGCCCTTGATCCAAGGTAATGCTTTTTTCATTCCTGGCATTTTCATAATCTCATCGATAGGAAGTCCTGAGTTTAATCTCATTCCCGCCTGTGTGGCTAACTTAGGATTCTCTTTGATAAATTTTCTAAACTTGTTAAAGTTTTTTGGTCCCCATTTCTGTACATCAGATACACTACTTTTTACAATTCGTTCATATCCTTTTTTTGCACTTTCTGCAGGAACGCCATAACTTTTTCCATCAACGACTAATCGAATTCCTAATTCCTTTAAGTCATCTACACGAGAAAAATCTTTATTTTTAATCAACTTAGCAATTTTCTCGGCTTCATAGTTAAGTTGACTTGTTAAAATTTGAAGATCTTTAGTTGGAGAAGATTTTACAAGAGCTCCGTGATGCCTGACAATACCTTTGCTAACATTTTTCGCTCCTTTTTCTTTAGATAAAAAGCCAACGAGATCATCAAATTTAATCTTACTGGTATCCATACCTTCTGGAAACAGGTTTCTAAAAACTTTTGAAGTTTCATCAAGACTCGCTCCCGATTGTTTGGAAACATCTACATACTTTGAGAGTGCTTTATAATCACCATGATTTTTAGCTAACAAAGCACCTTCAGGCAGTTTCTTGCCGCCCGCTGTATAGCCATTATGATAGTATTTTAGACCTTTGCCACTTTCAGAATTATCTATGAAACCAACAATCTTTCCTTTTTCTTTTATAGGTATGTAATTTTCATTTCCTTGTAAAAAAGCTCGATCCATAGACTGCAACATAAAACCATCAGCTTGGCCCCATCTGAATTTATAACGATAAGGTTTAGGGTCCTTAACAAAAGCTTCAATTCTTTTATAGAGAGCCATGTTTTTAGAGTCGATGCCATACTTACTAGCTCCACGCTCCCAGTTCCAATTTTTAACTTCTGGAAATGCTTCCATAATTTCTTTTTGTACAGATTTAGGAAGAACTTGACCCGATAGTTTAAAACCTCGGTCTACAAATCTAAACGCTTTGTGATAATTGGGATGATCAGGGGGAAAGCCATATTTATTCGTTGGAGTAAACTTAGCGTCAGGAAAAGCTTTTAAAATCTTTGCTTGATCCGTTGCTGAAAACGCTTTTGTTTGAATTTTAGCTTTAAACTTAGGTTTTTTCTCACCCCATCTTGTCTGACTATGGATTTTATCATAAACTTGCTTCTTTCCCGTTTTAAGAGTCAGCTCATCATAATTTTTTCCATACATGTGCTGAGCAGCTTTATTAAGCTCCGTCTTCGTAAATTTTTTGCCGTGAGGTTTTCCTTGATACCCCGGTCTCCCTGGTCCAGGTTGCACGAGTTGTGGAGTGCCGCCTTTGGCCATATTTTGTCTGGTTCTAAATTCTTCTTGAGTTAAAACGGGATGAGTTTCTATTAAAGCTCTTAATTTTGGAATGTTTAATGAATCGGTTAAAGATCGCATCATTTGTCTATGATTTTTAACTTTCATTATTCTCCTAACAGATGAGCTAAACCGCCTGAAGCTTTTTTAATAACTAACGTATCAATCTCATCGGCAATCTTTTTAAGATCCAAGTGATCCGCATCATCAACAAACTCCTCAATATCTTTCATTTTGCCATCCATATCAGGACGCACGGTTCCTTCAAAATATTCATTAGGAGCTTTAATCACTTTACCCGCGTCATCTCCTACGCCGCCTTGTTTAACAATGTCTTCACCTGGTGTAATTTCTATATGGACTTCTTGAGAGGTTCCTTCATGCATTTTCCCTGTTCTTGCGTCTGTGGCCACTCCTTCTGTAGGTTTTATAATTCTCGTTGCTCCGTTCGCGTCTTCGATAACCTCGACACCTTTATAACGGTGCACGGTGCTGTAATCACTTCGTTTAAATCCTTCGATAATATCTCTAGTTCCTTTAGCCTTCACCACTTCGATTAAGTCATAAATGTATTTAGGCATGCCATCGGCGGTTCTCGTAATCACTTCTGCGGTTTCTTTAACCACCGGAGCTGCGGCTTTTTTAGTTAATCCTTTTCCGATAAACGGAAGAGCGGTTAGACCCGCCATCAATTTCATAAAAGCCCGTCTGCCCATACCTCCGCCTGCCATCGGTGCTCTAAAGGGTAATCGTTCTTTGGGTAATTTTGTTTTAATATAATCTTCAATGGGCATGGCGTTTCTATGCTGATCGTGCCAGTCCGCCCATGAGCCTCCGTATTCGAAAGCAAATCCTGGGTCTCCTCCGTACATCATGCCAACTCTGGGAATACCTTGCGGAATACCTTGTTGTCCCATCGCCTGTTGCATCATCTGTTGTTGCATGTGTTGCGGGTCCATGTTCCGTGGTGCTACCGACGGGAGTCTTGGAGCTTTAAGCGGATCGGGTGTGCCCATTACTTGTGGTTGGGGCATCTCGGGTTGAGGTTGAGGGCCTTGTGGAGTTTGTCCCGTGGTCCATGGACCATGGCCCACTGAACCACCACCCGCTTTCATATAAGTCGGTTCACCTAACATATAGGCAAGGCCACCAGATTCATGAGGTTTACGACCCTTCATGCTTTTATTTTTAATCATTTGTTCTAATACTAATATATCTTTATCAATATCAGTATATTTAGCTAAATCAGCTTCAGGCGTTAATCCTGATTGTGGCATCTCATCTAATTTTTTCGTTAAAAAGTCTAAACCAGGATCATTTAGTGCTTTATGCGAAGCTCTCATCCCCATTTGCTGTTTATCCAGCTTAAGGGCTTCTAATAAGTTTTCTAGTTGCTCAATTTTTAAATTTTCCAGTTGCTCAAATTCTCTAGGCATTATTTTTTTAGCGAGATCTCTTTTATCTATCCCTATTTTAGATGGCATTATTCTTTTATTTCTCCCTTTAATTCGTTTAATTAAAGCTTTTAATCCAGCTGATCCACCAAAGATAAAATTAACTCTTCCCCCTTTTGCTTTCGTTAATGTATCCCAAGGTAAATTTTGAGCTGCTTCAGCTGCTTGTACAGCATCTTGATGACTCATTCCTTCTTCCATATACATATCAATTAATTGTTGAAGACTAACGGGACCGCCTCCAGCAAATCCACTTGGATCCCAATCGCCTTCGTCTCTAAAATCTTCTACGGTTTTCTTTTTACCAAATTTCTTTTCAAATCGTTCAACGGCTTCTTTGTTTTCTCTGTGTTTCTTAGCAATCCATTCTTCTTTACTGATTGCTTTATCTAATTTTTGTTTCTTACCTTCTAATGTTGATAGTTTTGTTTTAGGAGCCACACCTTTTTTCACGGCTCCGGATTCAAGTAAACTTTCAATACCTTCTTTTTTACCACCTTGTATGACTTTAGGATTCCATCCTTGAAAAGGAGGTGCTTTAGGTTTTGATGGAGCGCCTTTAGTTTTGTTAAAATATTGAACAGCTTCATTTTGAAGATCCATCCATTCTTTAGGTGTTTGAGGTTCACGGCCCATACGAAGAGTAAACTGTTGAAACAGTTTGTTTACTAATTTTTGAAATGCTGATATTGCCATTAGTCTTTTCCTCTAAATTTTCGTCTATTTTTTATTTTCCAGATTTGATCTCGTTCCGCTTCGGGTAACGAATAAAATTTCTTTTGATTTTTCTTATATTGTTTTTTAGTTAAAGCTTTAGAGCCATAAATATCAGACGCTTCTTGAGCATAGTCCTCGGTAGTTCTACCTCTACTTTTCTTAATCTTACGGTTCATAGCGTCAATACGTCTATCTTTCCAGTTGTCCGCAAGTTTAGTCTTACTAGGTTTTTTAATTATAACGGTACGTTTTTTAGGAGTAGTAGATCCTGAAACAGTAAGCGTCTTACGCTTCTTACCAAGAAGTCCTAAACCTTTTTTTGCTATGCCAATTCCTGCCATTAATAATAATCCGTTTTTCTGGGCTCTTGTTTCTCATCTTTGTAGTCTTCTGGGTGCGCAATCAGACCGCCCTGTCTAAAACGCATTACCGCTTGAGTCATCGAGTCAACTAAGTCATCATTGTCGCCATGAGGGAATGCTGCACATTCTTCGATCACTTCCTCAGCGAATTTTGTCTCAGGTGCCCATACCATACCACTTTCAAACACCGGAGCGCAACTATTAACTCTTACATGTTTATCGTTTCCTTTACTAGGGGTAAAATTAACGACTGGGATGTCCATCTGACGAAGTTCGTACGTTAGAGGAAGACCTGTGGCCTTCGCTTCAATGATAACCATCTCAGGATCCCAATATTTATATTGCTCTAAAGCTTTTCTTCTTAATTCAGGGAATTCATATCGTTCTTTGATCGCATCGAGCAAAATTAAATTCAAAGGTTCATCAGGACCAGGATAAAATAGTCCCCACGTTGTAATAGCCGAATAATCGGCGGTCTCCTTCTTCAAAAAAGCTGTATCATAACTTTGAATAACATAATGCAGGCTTGGAATCCAATCGTGCTTCCAAGCTTTCCACCATTCTCGTTTGATAATGGCTCCTTCCTCTGAAGTAGGTCTTTGCATCCATTGTGCATTCCATTTAGCAACAGGAAGAGTAGCTTTTACTTTTTCTAGCTCATCCAGTTTCCAATACTCAGGCCAAACAGCCTGGTCCTTTGGTCCGTCATCCAAGATTGCTGGAAATTCGACCACTTCCCATTGATCACCCTTTACTTCTTTTTGAGCTTTGAGTAATTGAGCAGTTAAATCTTTTGTAGACCATCGTGTCATTACTAAAACAATTTTAGCTCCAGGTTGAAGACGTTGTCTAGGGCCTGACGTATACCATTCATAGGCATTCTCTAAAGAAGACTCAGACATAGCATCTTGTTCAGAATGTGGATCATCAATAATTAATAAATCCGCACCACGACCAGTGATTGCTCCACCAACACCAGCAGCGAAGTATTCACCACCTTGCGCGGTTTCCCAACGACCTGCAGCTTTTGAATCTTCTTGTAAAGTTGTTTTAAAAATTTTTGCATATTCTTCTGAGTCAATTAAATGTTTTGCTTTACGACCGAAACGAATTGCAAGTTCCCCGGTGTGGGTAGCTTGAATAATTTTTAATTTTGGATTTCTACCTACCATCCATGCAGGGAGAAGGTAAGACGCAAATTCTGATTTAGTATGCCTAGGAGGCATGTTCACGATTAATCGGTTTATTTCACCCGTCGCTAATTTATTAAATTTTTCTGCGATGTGTCTGTGATGGGACCCTTCTATAAATTCAGGCCATACACATTTAACAAAAGACAAAAAATCACTCTTAGCTTTGTTCTGTATCTTTTTTTCAGCATGCAAGACTTGAAGTTGTTTATAAGTCTTTCGAACGTCGGCAGGTAACTTACTAATATCTACATTTAAGCTCATAAAATTTTTTATAAAATTTTTTGCATCATAGTATGATGTTCAAAATGTTTTTACCATGACTGACACTCTAAATCAAGCAATTCAACCTAAAGTAGTGGGACCCCTTTTTAAAAAAAGGGGATCGATGTTTCCTGTTCAAAGTTAATTGGAATTGGGTTTGGTACCTCTATTGTTCTCGCTGTTGCGAGGGCAACGCCCCGCGAAGCGGGGCGAAGACAGAGCCGAGGCGCGTTAGCGCCTCGACCTTTAGTTATGGACGAACTAAACTTTGATTGTTGTATTGTTCTTCTGTGATTGGTATGCGTTGATTGTTTAATTGATTTTTAAAACACCAATTAGATATCGTTCTTGATTGCCAATCATAATCATAGTCCTTATACCACGCATTTTCTTCTGTTAGTTTAATTGGCTCATGTATTCTGCCGAAGTGATTGAGAGCGAGTTCACCAAACTTTCTAAACCAATCATCTTGGCAATTCATTGAACACGCATTGCCACCAAGATAATGGAAGCTTGTTCTTCTTCTAGTCTGATAATACTTGGCGCCTTTCGGTCCTCGTATTCTATCCTTGGTTCTATAAGTATGACACTTTGGTCCTTGGCAATATTTCATTAATGCATACTCTCTTTCATTGTCTTAAACTCTTTCCACTCTTGTGTTTCTTTAATCATCTTATTTACTTTAGGCATAATTAAGAGCAACATTATCCAAGACATTTCTTCATCTGTAAAGTCGCCACTATTGGCAACAATCTCAACTCGTCTTATGCTTTCTTCATTATCCCCTCTTGATTGCCAAATATAATTAACTGCACTTAAAAATCTAGAGTGCAGCCATTTTGGTAAATGGTCATCGACCGTTCTTCTTATTTCTTTTTTGTCCATTATAGTATCTCCCAATTGGTTGCGTATCTGTATCCTTGTTTTTCAATATCCCAATAATGTAAAAATGGTCTATTGTCTTTTTTTCTCTTTCCAATACCTCTACAAGTATCAGTAATAATGCCGAAACGTCTTACTTCTTCGCCATCATTTTTAATGTATTTGATTTTAAACTTTTTATTAGTGTCCATCTTTCCTCTTTCTGTTAATTAACCTATCCTATCATTAATAGGATAGGTTTGTCAATGCTATATTTGTTCCCTCTCTTTCATCTCTTTTTTCCACATAGCAATTTTCTGTTCCCTACTGATATTCTTATTCTTCATACTCTTAACTCTTTCAGCAAGATTTTTTGGATTGTAAATAATTAAACCCGTTGAGTTCGTTCTAATTATTTCTGCGTCATTAACACTTAAACCGAGTTCAGTACAAAGTTCTATTGCCTCGTCTAAATATTTATAACCTTTTAAACCAAGTTTAATTTCTTTCATTTGATTTAAAACACTCTCTATCCATTTTTCGTGGGCAGTAATTAATTGACCTTTCTTTTGTTGCCAAGACATCAAGATTGCATATTCATCTTTAGTACAAGCAATAGACCTATCTCGGCAATATTCTCTACCGATTAGTTCTAGGACATAATCATTGTTCCACTCTCTTGCATAAGAGGTTTGATTTTCACGACCACCATTAGTTCCAAGATACTTGTCATTTGCGTCTTTCATCTTCGTCCAATGTGGATTAGATTGATTATCTTTTTGTTCAATATTAATATCGGGATTACAACCCTCTCGCCCTTTTAGTTCATCTCTAAAATAAGCATAACCAAAATCTTGATTATTGTCGTATTCCTTTCCATTAATATTTCCATTGAGTTTAAAATCAAAATGACTTTCAATATATTTATCTTTCATAATTGGTTTGTCATTTTCATCTCTATCCTCTACCTCGCCCATATAACCAAAATGGAAACAACTATCTTTCGCAATAGTGTCAACATTTTCAAACTTGTTTTGTAAATGTTTTGCCATTCTGACATCTTCGGGAGTATAGTGTCGGCTTACTATTTCTTTAGCAAGTTTCCAAGTAGTATCTTGATAAGGTTTCATTTCTTCCCTTGCTTTTAGATATTTCTCTTTCTCTTGCGTGTTCTCTTGTTCCAAGTGTACTCGCATACGATTTGCTATCTTATTACGATACTCTTGATTTAGTCTTATTCTACTCATTTTTGCCTTTCTATTAATTGTTTGCATTAAGTATTTTTATCACTTGACATATCTCTTGTCAATTAGTAAATAGGATAATAGATGATAGAAATATTAGAGATATTTTGGAATGCACCAATAGAATTAAGAGTAATAGTTCTAGCTGGTTTAATACTTATTCCATTATTATCTTACTTTGGAATGAAAGGAACAGGTTTATAGAATTTGCTGAGGATATTCTGGCTTCGGCTGGATGATGGTAAGCAAAGGCCATCTGGCGACATGATTAGGAAACAATTTATTGTATTCCCTGTAGTGTCGCCCTTGAGCCCTGATTCCTGGTATGTGCCAGATAAGCTTCGCGCGGGCGCCAGGAATCTGGGGTCAAGTAATTATACAATATGTTGAGCCGGCTAAAGATTACTTGGCCACTTTAGAATGATTCTAAACTGCCGGAGCCGGGCCCAGGCGCAAGCTACAAGCTCCAAGCTCCAAGCTTGACAGGGGATTAGGGATAATATAGGATGAGTTATGATTGAAAAACCAAAAAAGAAAAAAGTTAAATGGCATGGACAGTATATAGTCCTGCCCTTCGATTGTTCTGTATACCAGGACAAGGAAGTAGAAATCGCGAATCGATTCAGTGGCGAAAAAACTAAAATGCCTGGATACGCGGCGTCTGTATACGATACCATTATTGGTGCTGAGCGCTTTGAGGCCTGGGACGTTGTCCGGGCTGGAATAGACTGGTTCCGAGAACACTTTCCAGAACAATATATGGTGGTGTTAGATTAATGAAAAACTATACATTAGCACAAATACTGTCGGCCTGGACAGCTGCATACGGTGAAGATATGCATGAAGAATACCCGGGCTTTATTCAAAGACTACAAGAAGAAAAAAATGACGATAAGAAGTAAACACAACGACCTGTTGAACTACTTCATTCATGATGAGCGGGACCTGAGTCCCGCTTATGTGAAGAAGTGCGAGCGCTTCCTGTGGTCCCTGAGGAATGCCGGCCTAATAACTAAGCAAGCGGCAAATACTCTTTACAGGCTGCAAGCTTCAAGCTCCAAGCGCCAAGCCGCAAGCGTCAAGCTTCGGCCACAATTAAATGATAAAACAAAATTATGAAAGTTAGAGATGCAGTCAAGATAACCGGCTCAATGACCAGAACGAGTAAGATGCCTGGCCTGTCTTACAGTCTACCTGCCTGGGAGTGCCAAGTAGGCGCCAAGCTCCGGACTGTGAAGGGCTCTGTCTGCTCAGGCTGTTACGCGCTCAAAGGAAATTACACAAGATATCCTGCAATCAAAGCAGCACAGTACTACAGGCTCCAGTCCCTGAGGAATCCCAAGTGGATCCCGGCAATGGTAGCCCAAATCAAAAGACAAAAGTATTTTAGATGGCACGACGCCGGCGACCTTCAAGGGGCCTGGCACCTTAAGAACATTATGGAAGTATGCAACCAGACGCCACAGGTCCAACACTGGCTGCCAACGCGTGAGGTAAAGTATACGAGTCTCATGGACCCTGAAGCAGTACCCAAGAATTTAAAAATAGTTATATCCGATCATATGATAGATCAGGCAACGCCGGTGAAGAGCTGGCCCTTCACGTCTGGGGTCACCACAGCTGGTGATGCGACCTGTCCGGCCCCTAAGCAGGGCGGCAAGTGTGGCAGCTGTAGAGCATGCTGGGACAGGAACACAGCCAGAGTAGTTTATGGCAAGCACTAAACTAATAGACGAGATCCATGAAGCATGGGCCAGGGAGAACGGTTACCGTGGGAAGGTGCAAGCTTCAAGCCACAAGCGGCAAGCTGCCCCGAGGCGCAAGCCTCAAGCCTCAAGCTCCAAGCCTCAAGCCTCAAGCTCTAAACGTTTTTGAATTTCTATCCAATCAACTGAAGGCCAGGGACCATGGCCCTTGGACAATAATTCTTGGATCATGGATCCTTGAACAAGTTTCAAGGCTCTAGGACCAAGGGTCCTGAGCAGGATGAAAGTATTCTTCGGATGTGATTTATGAAATGAAATTTGGTGTGGAGAAAATCTAACTTTGTTCCCCTTTGCGACTTTTAATTCAACAGTGAAAAAGTGCCCAGAAGTATTATACCCCAATAGATCAGGGCAGCCAAGTATGCTAAGATTTTCAATACGAATCCACTGGATGGAACATGTATTTTTCTTAAGATCTTGCCACAATTTTCGTTCAGGTTTAACTGCATTTTTCAAAGTAACTCTTGTTTACAAATCATGAGGAGTTGGAGCAATAATTCTCTTCTCTCTCATTGGTTTTAAAACTATTCTCATAGAGTTTGTGCCTATGATTGTACTCTCCTGAACTTCAATTCTTTTGATTTCTTCCAAGTGACCACCAACATGCATGAACACTGAGGCATCTCCAAGTCCTGTTCCGAGCTTGCCCTTATTGTCCATAAACTCTGTAAGATAATTCATTAATTCTCGTACACGCATCACATACCACTCTTTCTTAATCTGTCAAGAGAATCTTCAATTTGTTGAGCTAATTTTTTATTATCAGCATGGAGCTCTAACTTCTCCTGCTCAATAGCAGTTATCTCTCGTCTTAAATCTCCATTAAGTTTTTGGTGAGAGTCATTGATATGTTCTAACTCTGTGATTCTTTCTTTAGCATCTCTCATCTCTGGGCTGTTCATACCTACAGCTTTAACTAAAGACGTCTCTAACTCTGCATCAGATTTCTTTGATGTTAACTTTTCATTCTCAGCTAACGCATTAGCTAATGCTTCTTCGGCTTCAACTTTCTTTTCTTTTAATTCAAAATTATCTCTTACTAAGTCCTCCATGATAGCTTTATTACCCCGGGCTACCACTCTTAACTCAGCTATATCCCTGCGTAAATTAATGTTATCAAGTTTTAATTGTTTGTGAGGTTCTAACTTTTTAATTTCTGCATTCATATTGACTTTATAGGATAGTTACCTTAAATTGTCAATATGGGTGTACCAAAGAGATTAACAGAAATGCAAATGAGATTCGCCGAGTATGTAGTATTCGGGGGGCCTGATGGACCTATGACTCAAACTGAGGCAGCAGCCGCAGCAGGGTATAGCGAAAAGAGAGCAAGACAAGAAGGATCAGAACTTATGAATCCTAGACTCAGTCCCTTAGTAGCTCAATATGTAGGAAAACTCAAAGAAGAAAGACTTAAAAAATTTGAAGTGACCTATGAAGGACACGTAGCCGAACTAGCAAGACTCAGAGAAGCTGCTTTGAAGAAGGGCTCGTTCTCTTCTGCAGTAAACGCTGAAGCAAGTCGTGGAAAGGCAGCAGGATTATACATAGACAGAAAAATAATAAAACATGGGAAATTAGAAGACATGTCAGAGCTAGAGCTAGAACAGAAAATGAAACAAATTTTAGACGATTACGCACCAATTTTAAATGTTACTCCTCCCAATGAAGAGTTGCCCAAGCCAAAAAAACCAAAAGCCCAAGGAAAAAAACAAAAGGAAACAAAGCTTCAAACATCTAAGTTAGCCACTGCCCCAAGTAATGACAAAAAGCAGTCAGTAAAAGTAATACTATAAAGATATAAATATTATTTAGATTCCACATTTAATTTTTTAAGCTCAGTTATAACTCCTATAGGAAATACATTTCTGTCTGAATATGCCTCATCCTTTTCGTCATAGCTTGCAAAAGTCCAAATGAATTTCTTAGTACGTTTATAAATATATGCAAACGATACCATCTGAGAGCATTCAAACTTATCAAACTCTTCAGCCGTAGCATGCCCTCCATCCGCCGTGATGTCAATCCAAGAAATTTTATAAAAATAGAACTTTTTCTTGTTTATAATCAGATTCTTATATTTAGATTTTTTACGTTTCTTTGCCATAGTTTGCCTTATTCTTGCCACAATTCAAACTTGCGACCCCTATTTATACAATATTTATTTTTTTGTGTCGCGCTCAAAAAATGAGATTTAGGTGTCGCAAAAAACATCAATTCCTTAATAAGCGTTGTAGGAGTAGACGAATAGTCGAAATTAGGGGTGTCGCAAAGGGTGTCGCAAGGCCGTCGCAAGGGTGTCGCAAGGGTGTCGCATTTTCGGACAAAAGTAGAACATTTGAATCTGGGATCATTTTGCGACGTCGCAAATGCCATTTGCGACACCTGTGCGACACCCCCTAGTGTCGCAAACCTGTGCCTTATTCTTGCCACATTCCTGCCACATTCTAGCCTCAATGTGTGCTGTAAAATCGCTTGAGCATGGCCAGCTTTTCTGAAGCTGCTGCGCATACGGTCAGGTGTTTGTCTATCTCACCTGTAATATCTGAATGGTCAACCATCACAGCATTACTCCCTGCGTTGGTCAATAACATATCAATCTTTAATAGAGCATCCTCCATTTGACTGGTATATCTTTGGACCATAGTCTTGTAGACTCTTTCCCTCATTTGTTTCCCTCCTTTTCAAATTCTTTGAGTAGTTCATTAGTATCTATGTGTCGTTCTTCTTTGTAATCATTTTTTAATTCATAATATTGGTCTAATCTTTTTAAAAACTTGTGTTTCCAGGCCCTTAAATCAGCCCCGGAAAACTTGAATTCTTGGTAATATAGGTCAGGAGTACATACCATTATAATGCCTTGTTCGATGTTGGATCGATAAACATAATCGTGTGCCATACAATAGGCTGCTATCTGTAAATAGTAATCCTCAATCCATTCTTCCTTCTTGGGTTTGTTGGCTTGTTTAAAATCCACAACAGTTTCTTTTCCGTTATGTTCACATACTAAATCTGTTGCGCCTGCGTAGAGCCCTGGGTAATGTAACATAACCTCTGAGCCAAAATAATAATCAACTGGAGTGAGTCCTATTTCAATAATTTTTTGAGCCATCGGTTTAGCTTGTTGACCAATCTCCGTAAGGTCGTCGTACCCCGCGCCCGTGATGTGTTTCTCAATGAACTTATGCATGCTAGTCCCCCGCTTGCTTGATAAATTCTTGATTCGTTCTGCTTCTTCATAACCAACCTTTTGTTTCCACTTGGTTAAATACTCCTGATCCTTGGTCTTTGCAAGGATAGTCGTGACGCTTGGTAATTTAAATCCGGCGATGTCATAGATCCGTGTTCCATGGTCCGTGATCCGTGTACCTTGGTGATAGTTATATTTAGCATTATGCTTCATTTCCAACCTCCGAAGATGGCGTCATAGATGCCCATGATCAACATGACCACGCACCATAGAGCAACAAAAATAATTAATCCCATTATTAGAATAATCGATTTAATTATCTCCCATATTATTTTTAAAAATTTCATTCCAGTTCCTTCTATATTCATCCGTCGAGGGCCGCGACGTACCATCCCATTTACGGCCACTTTCGCGCGCTTTCGCGAGAGACTTACGCACTTTTCTTTGCCGTCCTCTACTCTTCGCTCGATACTTATTTAATTGTGAGGACATTGTTGACTTTTCTTCCACTTACGATAGCCTTTAACCCAATCTTCGTTTTTATCTCGGTGCTTCCAACGCTTATCCCAGGCCCAGTTGTGTATGCGCCCTGCGGTTCGTTCGATCCAAGCTAGTATATTATCTTTCAATGCAACCTCACTTTCTCCGTACCATACGGTTTAACTTCTCCATGATTTAAGATCTCATCCATTAAGGCTTCATAGTCCTTATCACTTAAATGTGTCTTATAGAGTCTTTGAGCAATGGCAATCATCGTACCTGCCACCAGCTCTACGGGAATACTATGTTCATTGAGTAAATGCATGGCATCCTCAAAAAACATATCATATACTTTTTCCGCGTCTTCGTCTTTTTTCATTTCTTTTCCTCCTGTTCTGGTTTTTGAAAATAGTTCACTCTAGAATCTTGATCAAATAAAATGTTACCACTGACTGAGATTCGTTCCACATTCGATTTGAAAGGGAAGACCCAGTGTCGGAGTCCTGCCGGAAATATAAAAATATCATTTTCTTCGGGCATCTGATGGACTAAAGAGATGGCCATGTGGTTGACCGAATCACCCCACATAAAAGAAATACCGCCGGGTCCCTGAAGGGTCCCTTTGAATTTCTTGTTCTCTTCAATGAGTTCGGGTGGAATCTTTGGAAAAATCACAAAGGATAGATCCGCTGAATGATCATGAGGAGGATTGAAATCCCCTGGCTTCATGTAGTTAATCCATAAACTTAGGAGCTGAGCTTTGGGTTGCATGTTTCCTTCACCCCGCCATTTGTTATAACCAATGCAATAGGCTTCGAGAAACCATTTGAAGTGTTCCGTGAACCGTGCTTCGGGGAGCTTGTACTGTTCGTTCAAGTGTCCCGCTAACTTACTATTATAAGAAAGAGACTCTTGACCCCGTACCTTGGTTCCTTCTTCAAGGATCAGTTGTTGAAATTCTTTATCAATCTTAGATTTAAAGAGGAAGGGTCCCCAATTAAAATAATTATAGTTAACGTTTTTCATAGTACTTAAATATTTGTTTTGCTTTTTCTATCTTAGCTTCTTCCTTCATATAAGGAAAAATTTGTTTTAATACATTGTGAACTTTATTATGAGTCAGTTGCCAGCGTAGTTGAGGACGAGACATTCCATTCTTAACTCTTCGAGGTTTAATATGAACCAGGTAGCCTTGATCAAACGTATCTCTTAACCAACGAATAATCCCATGATCCGTGTTACATATTTCCATTCGTATGGAAATGGTATTATAAACTTTTCCATACCTATTCTTTTTAGGACGTCTCGTGTATTCAATATAACCTTCGCCATCAATAAATGCGGCAGCGTAAGCTAAATCAGTATTTAGTTTTTTCGTATAGTTCTTTGACGTTCTCGTATACATGTTTCTTTATATCCTTCTCTGTACTCATAATAGTGAGCACATCTATACCATTATAGGCTTTCACGTATGCGTTGTGACTCGCAGCAATACTAGCTCCCGAAGTTAATAGAGCAAACTCAGTGCACCCGCTTGCGAAAGTAAGTATTATAAATAAACTCATCAACTTTAGCTTGAGACCATTTGATCTCGCCAACGGATTCACAGACCCAGCATTGATGAACATTTGTCTTCCCTTTGCTATCTTCGACTTTAACATATCCGTTTCCTTTACAGTTTGAACAGATGCCTTTATATCCCATTATACATCCTCGGTCGACCCCCTAATTTTCCGATCTTAACGTAATAAGGGTCTTTCTTACGTTTAGCGGCGTAGTATGAATTACCACTTAAATGTTTCTTTTTCTTCTTATAAGGTCCTCTTTTAACTCCCGTTCTATAATAAGAATGGTAAACTTTCCCACCTCGAGGTAGCCCTATGTTGTCTTTTATGTAGAACCGGTTTCCTGTTTTTACATACTCCATATGATTCTCTCTATTGGAAATAGGTTTTGCCATTCTCCAATGAACATATTCATGATTAAGTCCTGCCAATTCACACACGTATTTAAAATCTTTACTATTGGATTTAAACCACGCAATTGCTTTCCGTGCTTCTAACCAATCTGAAGTATAGATTGCATCGTGAGCAGCTTTACTTAATACAGACGTCCAGAGATATTGTTCTGGCGTCTGAGGTAAATTACATTCAGTCGCTTCGTATTTTTGTTGGAACTTTGCCATTTAATTTTCTTGCTTTCTCGTGTGCTAATGCTTCAACAGTTTTACTGATAGATAATTTTGCATCCGGCAATAAAACTTTGGACAGCTTTACTAAAGTATTATATGTATCATGTGTTAAGGATACATTTCTGTATTTACTTATATCGGTCATGTTCTTTCCTTTTCATTGTTTGTAAACCAGAATATAGGATTTTCCTCAAAGGATGTCAAGATGAAAATTATTACTTTAACGATTGTGATTTGCTCCGCTTTATACGGAAACTGTCAACAACCCTACACTAAGAATGTAGAGTTTAAGACTTGGGCTGAGTGTATGTATGCTGGAACTAATGATACCTTGACGCTTTATAATGTCATGGGTGAGGACTATATTAATATTAATAAGGTCTTTGTGAAGTTTATGTGTGCCGAACAGTTTAAAGAAGAAGAAAAAATAGATTCCTAATTGACATTGTGGCGAAATTGTGGTAAGAGAAAATCTTCTCACCTTTAATACCTATCCTTACTCCCTTTTTAGGATAGGTTTATTCACAAATATGTCCAATCAATAACTTACCATCCGGGGTATAATTTCCTTGTTGCTTTGGGTCCGTGTTCCATGTTCCGTGATACGTGGTATTAACTTCACGCCACGCTTCAGCTACTTCCGTGCAGTTAAGGCCTTTTGTTTTTAGTTCTATTTTTTCTACTCCGCTTACGCTTAGCAAGAGTATTACGACGACACTTTTCATATTGATCCACGGCTGCTTTTATTGCTCGCTTGGTTTCCTTTTCATTAGTGAACAAAATCATATTGATTATCTCCGTAGGTATTTTCTCTACCATTCCGAAAACTTCTCGTTATTTTTCTGCCCTTCTTATTAATGTAAACCATCCCTCCTGTAAATTTAGGCGTCTTAAGTAATAAAGATTTTAACATCTTTTTATAACTCATCGCTTGGACTTCTTCAGGCTCTTTGTTTACTTCAGTAATTGTATATTTATATCTCATACTTTCTTTCTATTTACGTGGGAAGATATGATCGTGCACTCCCACGTTTACCATCTATACTTATCTTCTGTTATTACTAACATAGGTTAATGTAGGATATATGTCAACCCACCAAATAAAATAATGAAAAAAATTATAACATCTAGATATAGTAGACCTATAATAATGCGCCACAACATTTAGATTAATATATCTTTTAACTCAAATTCTAAACCCTCTAATTCAGGGGGTTTTCCTTTGGGGTAGGAAGGTGCAACAATAAATTTTTCACCGGTTTCCTCATTGGTACAACCTGCAAGAAGCCAATCCCATTGGAAATTATTATCTTCCACAAATTCTCTCATAACTTCATAGGTTTGGTCAGGGTGTTGTTTTAATAGTTCAGCCTTACATTCATCCATAGTTTTAAACCAACCTTGCATCTGAAAATTTTGTTGAGTTGTAATAGGGTCGTTTCCAATTAGATAAGCTAGTATTAAAATTTTATACATTACCCCTGTCCCCGGGAACGTTTCCTGTGTGGGATACGCTTAGAGTATGATTTTGCATGTCGCCCTGGTCGTTTACGAGGAGTGCGTTTAACATGCTTATGACCATATAAATTTTTAGCTTTCTTGCGGGCCATCGGCAGAACCAAACATTCTTGGGATATCGTCCCCAGAATGACTAGAAGGAATATAACTAATTACCCCATTAATTTTCTGTTCTAACGTCTCACCGCATGATGTACACTTATACATGGTCTCATATATGGAAACAAGTACTGTCGGTTGGATGCATTTTGGGCACACGCCATTTACTATTTCAGCGCTGATACTAACTCCACTCCCGAAACGTCCTTTTCCAAACATAATTTTTCCTACTATATTTCTTTTTATCTTTAAACCGCTTGGGAGTAAAGTGTTTTAAAAGGCGGGCTATGGGATTTCTATTCGAGGATGATTTTCGTGATGTGTTTTTCACCTAGATACATCTCAACTTCAGCTTTAGATTTAATACATTTATAAGACACAGTCTCACTGTACTGGCGTTCCGCTTCGCGCTTCCCACGGAGGCATACCCCCATCGACGGCTGAATACGGTGTTCCTTAATTTCTCCGTTTACAAACATGAGTAATGCGATCACTGTCTCAACCATTATTGTGCTCCATTTCCATTTTTATAATGAATTTCTCTATTAGCATCTTTAAGCTTTTCAATATCCATTAATACTTTGTCCATTTGTTTTCTTAAAAATTCGATATTGACTTTATTTAAAGACATAGAATCGATATGTGCATTTAACTTATCCGTGGTTTTGTAAAGATCCTCGATCATCATGAACTGCTCAGAATCTGCGGGCAAACTGCCCAGCTGGCCCCGGGGCCACTTGATCCGGAATTCTGTGTTCTCTTTTAAATCTTTTTCCATTAATTCTAATGTAGTTGAAATTCTATTTTGCGTTTCAATAATGCCAAAGTAAGCCCACGTTCCTATCGCTACCATCGCGATGAGACTCGCCACTGTTTTCATAGGCATTTGTACCGCTGCTTCTTCTGATATTTTTAAAGGTTTAGGCATTAGTTATAGGAATACCCTGATGGAGTATCTTCCTTTTCTAAAATTTTAAATAATTGTTTATGTTGTTCCATAATGTCTTCGTCTGAATCTTTCATCTTATCAACCTGGTCTTCTAGTTTTAAAACTTGTTCTCTTAATACTTGGACTTTATCTTCATGTACTGCTTGGATTGTAGAGAGTTCAAATGTACGGGAAAGACTCCAGCCACCCAGGGCTATGAGTAATCCAACTAATAATGTCATTAACTTGTCAGCCATTAAAATATAATCTCCATGACTAAGTATAACGTAATAAATATGAACATTCCAGTCATTTGGATGTCATACGGGAAATTATGCATTAATCCCCCAGTACTTCTCTCGATAAATCCTTGATATTCCATTCTTGATCTCTAACTGCATCTGTTGTTTTTCTAAGTATTTCCTCTAAGGCTCTAAAGTAGGCATTTACTTCAGTAACACGAGCATTAACATTAAACATCTCTCTTGTAAACTCTTCTTTGTCCTGGGCATATTTATCAAAGATTATTTGAATATCTTTGTTTAACATTACTACTTGCTGCTTATTAGCCTCAATCGTTTCAGTTAAGTTAATAATATATTTAACCGATCCAAAGGTAGCAGCTAGGATAGATACCACAATAGGTACTACAACAACGAGTTTACTCTTACTCAGATCCATTTTTCTTTAGCTCCATTTGTTTTTTATGTTCTTGTTCCATAATCGCATCAAAGAGATTATCATCAGTTCGTTTTCTTTTCTCTTCCTTTTTCAGGAATTTCATATCTCTACATCTTTTAGCTACTAACTCAAGCTCAGGACCCATCTCTACATTTCTGTATTTTCTACAGATTTTAAGAAGTTCCATTTGTTGTTCTAGTTCATAACGATCAGATTGTTTTTGTCTAAATTCTTTATTGCAAGTATGACCAAATTTAAAACGAAGTCTAACTCCTAGGTCCCAGCCTTCTCTTTCATATTCACTACCACTATCGGAAAGGGAATAATCATAATCATCAGTACTATATTGGAGGTAAGGTTCGATGTGTCCGGCCTCGCAATTACGCCAGTTGCCACCAAGATATTCGTTTTTAGCTTGTGCTTTAGACGCAAAAGCTCCGATAAATAAAATAGCAATAAGGGAAATTAGAAAGTATCGCATCCATCTAGTCGTTCTGTTTCTTTTTTCTCTTATTTTTCTTCTTGCCCTTAAGATTTTTAAAGTTCGATATCTCATTTTGTATTACCTCAATTTTCATTTTAATCACAACCATGTCTTGTGATAAGGAAAATGATCTTTGTAGTGACCATCCTCCGAGCGCTAATACAATAGCGAGTAAAGCAGTTATTAATTTATCATTCATCATTTACCTTAGGCGTATACTCATACGTTTGTTGTTCCGCTTTTTCTTGGTCTGCGTTTACGTGACAACATGTACCTGATTTTTCTTTTTCTTTGGTATGCATATTGCAAGTTCGTTTTTCTTCTATTGACACGAGAGACACTCCTCATTGTTTACTGTAGCTCCTTGAGGGTTACAATTACATTTGGTGCATGCACATACTCCATTGGCATCGGAATGTTCACCGACATTACAGTGGCAATTACAAAAACAATCTTTACATTTATTCATTTTTAGTTTCCTCAATCTTATAGAAGTAGTTATCACTATCTTCTGTTTTCCATTTACTACTGTCCTCTACATTCCACTCAGAAGTTTGTACCTTCCAATCAAAAGGAATTTCATCTTTCACTGTGAAAGATGGGATACTCCATATTAATCTATTGTTTGGCTGAGCCGCATAGTTACCATCATCCAAGGCAAGTATGTGTGCACATTTGTGCTCCGCGGGAATTTCTGAATGATCCGTGTCGACTATATTACTCTCTGGATGGGCCCAGTCAACTGTGAAAAGATAGGATCCTGTGTGCCAGACCTTATTTTTATCTATATATTTACCAGATTGACCATCTAAGATATCGTAATTAGTAATAGAAGGATAATAACTAAAACAATTCCAAAGCTCCAGCTGGTCAAGTCGAGTCCGAGGAACTTCGTTTGCTTTAAACCCTCTTTGCATAAACGCACTAATTGGCAGCCGATAGAAAATAGCACCATTTTCCATAATTGCATGAAAGAGTATAGGCCGCCCTGTAATCGATGCGACGCCAAAAAGAATGCAGTCTTCCACTTCTCCATGGTGTGCTTTAAGATCATAGAGATATTCTCTCCGGATCTGAGCATAGATCACAGGAATGTTCGCGTTTAAATAAGCCATTTAACATATAATCCTTAAGTTGCTAAAAAATAAATGGCAACAATTACTACTACAACAGCAGCAGATATTTTAGGATTAGCTTTTGCTAATTCTAAAAGTTGTTTCGCTTTTTCCATAGTTCCTCCTATTTTATGTCACCCCAGTTTTTACCGGACGCGTAGTCTACCTTATTTGGTATCCTAAGTCTAATTGCATTTTCCATGATATTTTTTACTTTCTGAGCTGTTTCTTCATCCGGTATAGAAACACATAATTCATCATGGATCTGAATGTGTGGGAGTATACCAGCTTTGTAAAGATTTACCATCGCTTGTTTTGTCATGTCCGCGGCACTTCCTTGAACTAATCTATTTAATGCACGATATGTAAATGCTAAACGATAATGTCCATTAAAATTATTGTATTCTTTATCATCTGGATATTGTTCATGGTATTTTAATTTAGCTTGTTCTTTTGTTAAGACAGGAACAGGTTCGTATTTATAAGAAGTTATAGTTTGCCACTCTTCTTTTTCTTCGTTATACTTCTTTTCCTCAATTTTTATTTCAATTTCAAATCTTCCTAATTCTGCATTCCATTGTTTGTCATAAGGTTCCCACCTATTAAATCTACAAAATCTATCCCCTAAGGTATAAATAAGTTCATGTTCTTCAGCAAATTCAATAAGCCCATTGGATAATTCCTTAATGAAAGGAACCTTGGAATGATACTCATAGAATAAATTACGTGCTTGTTGAGGTGTAAGGCCTAACTCTTTTTGCAATTTCATTTTTCCCATACCATAAAATAATCCTAGGTTAATTGTTTTAGCCTGAGATCTAGGGATCTTAGCCATGTCGGCTACAATTTTATGGAAGTCTGTTTTTGGATCTGCACTATAAGCGTCAGCTAACGAGTCAGTTCCAGGTAAATCCCATTTCAATGCATAATTGACTACAATTCTAGGTTCTTGTTGAGAGTAATCGAATGACCCCCATGTACATTCTTCTTCAGGAATAAATATTTCTCTGATTCTTTTTCCTATTTCCCCTTTGGCTGGTACTTGCTGAAGGTTTGGATTACTCATAGAAAATCTTCCTGTTACTGTTCCACCTTGGTCCGATCGAATTTGATTTATATCTGCATGGATTCTTCCTTTATGTACAAAACTTAGAAGTCCTTCTACAAAAGCACTTTTTGCTTTATCACATTCTCTTGCGCGTGCTATCATACGTAAGTATTTATTTTTATGTGTTCTTAAATATTGTTTTGGAAGTTGAGGCATTCCTGATTTGGGAGTTGTTTTGTAATCTTTTATTTGTTGTTGATCTAAAAGTTTTTTGATAGAAGCTGAGGCCCATATTTCTATCTTAATTCCAGTTTCTTTGTGGATATCTTTTATGAGCTGTTCTCGCTCTGTTTCTAATTCGTTTCCAAATTGTTTCGCTTTTTCAACATCTACGCGAACTCCTTTAAATTTCATATCCACAAGGCAGGGAAATAAATCTGTTTCTAGTTTAAATATTTTTTCTAAATTTTTCTTTTCTCCTTCTGGGTTAACAAAGAGAGTTTCTTTTAGTTTAGGCTCAAATATATTCCATAGCTTTAAAGTTAATTTAACGTCTTGTTCCGCGTAATCTTTTACTAAACTATAAGGAAGTTTGTGCATGCTATTGAGAGGATCTTTAATACCATACTCTTTTAGAGATTTATCCTGAAGATCATATTTATATTTAGATTCAGTTAAATAATCTTTACTGATTGAATCTAAAGTATATCTCATTCTATTCTCATCGATCACAGATGCTGCAATCATGGTGTCTAATAGTTCTCCTTTCGGCATGAGTCCTGATTCTGCACGAATCCAACAGACATCGTACATTGCATTATGAAATACTTTTTTAATATTGGAATTTTGAAATAGTTTTTTATTTAAGGTTTCCCAAGTATTCTTAGGGTCTAGATTTCCACTCATAGCGTGTCGAATAGGGAAATATAAGGTCTGTTTACCTGTGCATACTCCTATACCACACACATAACCCACATTACGCACAGCTCCTGATCCTTTAGTTTTTAAATCAGGATCATAAGTTTCTAAGTCCACCGCAACAATATCAATTCCTTGTAAATCTAAATCATCAACTTCTGGTGCAGTGCACATTATTCTTTTTTCCTTCCTAACACCCCCCAATAATTTGGTTTATCTAGAGGGCCTTCTTTTTTATCTTCCGTCGGCTTCAAAGTAAAACCTTTAGGTAATGGTTTTACATGAGGTGTATCCGGATAATCTCTTTCGATTATCATGTCGACGTAATGTTTTGCTTTTAACAAATCTTGCTTTCCTCCTTTATCGGCATGCCTACATATATACTTTATTGCGTTCCCTTCTGCAAATTTAAGATTATTTTTATTTGCAAACTCACTTGGCTGAATTTTAAATTTTAAATAGTGCGATCCCCCTATCTGCTTATCATATGGTCCCATATCTTCCTAACTCCTTTCCAGTTTCTGATCTTAATACCCATACATCATAAATACCTCTACTAAACATTGTGTACTTTAATCTTAATTCAACAAATAAAGGTTCTCGTTTGTTTCTAAATAAACTAAGGTCTCCTACTACGTTATCAAACGTAGTTCCTTTTATCTTATGAATACTTCCATATTTAATTCTAATCTTTCCATCAAAATCAAATCCGTTCTTTAGAACCTTTCTAATGTACAGCATTCGTTTATCATGTTGTTTAACGTCATGACCTTTTGCGCGCTTTCGTAGTAAATCAAAATGTTTTACAAGTTTTGCATCAGGTTTGATAAGGTTTTTCTCAATCAACTCATCAATAGTATAGTCTTTAATAATCCAATCTTCAAATTTGAAAGTACCTTTACCAAAGACTATTGCTCTGCTGCCTAAGTAGTCCCAAAAATCTTTTATTTGTTTTAAACTTTTAGGTGCACCTTCAGTAAAACTAGCCCATTCATCATGACATTTTAATTCTTTTAAAGATACATGAGCTGAACTTGTAATATGAGCATACTCTATTCCATAGTCATGGAAGAATTGTTTAATTCTTTTATCACTAGGTTTTCCTCTGTATGCAAAAATAAAGGTTTGTTTAGTATTTCTTATTTTGTCTAAAAGTTTTTTTAAACTTAAAGAAGGGCGCAGATCCGGTAGAGGATGGATGGCTCCTTCAATACCTGGAGCGGGTAACCAGGTTCTCGTGTACCCATAATGTTTCCAAATAGGAGCAATGGTTTGTTTACAAAATCTATTGATAGCTGCTCCACATCTTTTGCCTTCCGTTAATTCATGCCAAGGATTAGCAGAAGCTTTATGAAAATATTCTGCATCTGAGCCAGCCCATTCAAAAATGGTTTGGTCAGGGTCACCAATCATGTAAAAGTGGCCATCTTTAACGTTTTTAGCCATTTTAAAGACGGCTTCAATTTGAGGACGATTAGTATCTTGGGCTTCGTCTACCATTAAAACTTGAATATCTGATTCAATTTTTTTCTCATTGTATTTAGTAATCATATCGGCAAAATCATTAAGGTTATTATCATCCTTATATTTTTCATAAACTGTTTTTAATTCTTGTAGTTGAGTGAGATTGTAAGGTGAGTATTCCATTCTATCAGTAGTGGAATGATGCCAATGCTCTTCAAGAGTTCTGTTGTGACCATATGCTGCTTTTATAAATTTAAAAAAAGAATGATCTCGATAAACATCTGAGCCATATTTAGAATAAGCAAAAGCTATATGAAGTCGACACAAGTTTTTAAAATCCTCATTGTCTTGCTCATTAAATACTTCTTTTCTCTCTAGTTTCTTTTTACAATAATGATGAATGGTACATATACGATCTTCAAAAAATTTTCTTCGATAACCTCTTTCTCTAATTTCTGGTACATCCATTGCGGCATTTAAAATTTCGTTTACCGCAGTATTGGTATGAGAAATTAAAATAATTTTATCAGGGTCATACTTCTTAAAAAACTCTCTATATTTTTCTAATAAAAATGTATGGGTTTTTCCAGTTCCTGGAGGCCCTACCACAAATCTAGGCTTTATCATCTGTAATCTCCTTTACTTCTACTGCTTCTCCTTCAATAATTAAACTACTTTGAGCAATTTCGTAGTTAGGTATACGCCAACGAACAAAAGATTTTTCTCCGGTCTTTCCTCTTATCTTTTTAGCTTCCAAAACTCTTTGAATTTTCATAACAAGATCTACTCTAGGTAAATCTATTCTCCTTACTTCATTTAAGTAGTCTTCAAAATTATCTAAATTAAATTCTAAATATTGTTTCTCTTGATCATAGTGTGGACGTTTGTATTCTATTAAACTTTTCTTATCTGTGGATGCTTGCCTTGCATTTAAATATTGTTCAAAATGTTTAATAAATTTATTGTCTTCTGCGGCTTCTTCTACATAGTCATCTGAATAAGATCGGGCATCAAATTTCATTTTCATAATTTTATCAAAGTCATTCTTCTTCATTTGAGGAATCCACACTTGTGCTTGTTTCATTACTTCATCATAGAAAGGCCCTTGTTTCATTAAGGTTGGACCTGTCACTATAATTTCTATTTTTTTTGGTTGTCCCTCTACCATTGCATTAACTTGTACTAAGTATCTGTCTTGCCCATATTCTAAAATTTCTCCTATTACTGCAGCCCCTTGAACGGTTTCATACCCTACTCCAATCCAGCTAAAGATTTCTGCAACAGTTTTTGAAGAACAGCCAATGATTTCGGCAAGTTTAAGCATCCCATATTTTTTAGTAGCTTTCTTAACACTTGTTCCTTTCTCAGCCCTGTCTTCTGCTTCGTTGTCATCTGATAAAAGAGCTAAATTATAAACAAATTCATTAATTTCTTCTTCGGTCCATTTAGTATGTTTTATTAAAACTCCTGCAACCGCAGTACAAAAAGCATCTCTTTGTCCTTGTGCTCCATAAAGAATGCATAAGGCAGTTGAAAGAGCCACTTTCCTTAAATCCATGTTTAAATCACCAGGGTACTCGTTTATACCTTCATAACTTTCCCATTTAACATGTTCATTAGCTTTACTATGCAAAGACTCAGGAACTATAGTGTACTGACTATTCCCATGTCTAATTTCACATAAAGTAGCTCCGTGTGGGAAATTTTTATAATATTCTTTAAGTTCTTTAGGAAGTACAAATTGTTTAAAATCTAACTTGCCTTTCCACCAATAATGACTTTTAGGATTACTGGGTCTACCAGAAACGGCAGCTCCAGGTCTTATGTATTTATTTATAAATCTTTTTGCTAATTCGTTATCAATATCAAAATCAATATCTTGATCGAGTCTTAATCCAATTGCGCAGTGTGTGTATTTTGTTTTCCATTCTTCTTTCGTTATTTTAAAATTAGGTTTACTCCAGTCGAGAACGATAGGGGTCCCTTTCAAACAAGGAATAATAACCCTTCCGGAATCTATCCAGTGTTCATACGTATTCGGTGCCTGTTCAATCGCTTTCTTCATAATAAGTTAATGGGCGGGTTAACTCTCGCGCCCCCGCCCAACTCCTTGGAGTTTTTATAAACTTAGCGTTTTCCTTTTGGCTTCATCCGCTTCAGGTTTGGCTTGTATTTCGCCTTTCCCTACACGTTCAGCAAAAGTTCTAGCGATAGCATAAACTGCTTTATCAGCTACTGGACCGATTTTCGTCACATCCCAACCAAACCAAGTTCCTTTGTCATTAGACATCTGAACTGTTTTTAGTTTATAAATGTGGCTATATGTTGGCGGAGTGAATACACCATTTGCTCCTTGCATTCTAATCCCCATCATCATTGAGTTCCATTTTCTACTCACTTTTAATTGAGTAGCTTTCATAGAAATCAAAGCTGTTGTAGGATTTTTTCCCAAGAGAACTACAAAATGGTTTGCAGTATTCTCGATATAATTACCATTTGGTAATCTATCTTTGTAAGATTTATCACGAGTAGTTTTACTCATAATATCACTTGTAGCTTCATGTATTGCTACAGGTGCTCCTTTACTCTCACCTCTGTCTTGCCATTCTACAAGTTGTCTTTTGTAGTATACTGGCAATACTTCTATCCCCTTACTCCCATCATAAATGTCATTTGTGACAGTGTTAAGAATCATGCCAGGTTCTGCACCTTCGACATACTTCCCATTCCTTTTATTTACTTCAGGAGATAATTGTCCTAAGACTTTCAGAAAAGGTAACGCAAGATCTTCTTGCGAAATATTCTGAGAGCCCGCATTAGCATCAGCTTCAAATAAGTTTGAAGACAATGCGCCTGCGTTTTCGCGTTTCATGATATTTGTTTCTTTATTCATGTTTATTGTTTCCTTTTGATTGTGGTTCGGTTTCCTACGAACACGTTAAAAATATCCGTTGGCATATCTTTGCCTGCTTCAGTACGCTCACGGACGAGAGCTTTCAGGGTCATAGGTTCAACCTTCAGCTTTTGTGTTGGTTGAAAGCCTTGACCCTTCGCAAGGTTAGCATATTCTGCCGCCTTGTTATCTTCGTTCCTTCCAAAGGAAACGGTAATTTCATTTTTAATGATATCACCTAGGCCATTAGAACGAAGCCAGTTATACGCCGCTTCTCTATTTTTGATAGAGATATTCGCCGAATAATATGGTTTTACCTCAACTGCAGAACCATCTGCAAGTTTGAGAGATGATAACCCCATTTCACTTAAAAGTGTAGGGATAACTTCACCTGAAACTTTTTCTATTTCTCTCTTTTTATTTTTGAGAGCTTCTTCTTCAGCTTTAAATTCGTCCTCTAAGTCTCTTAGTTTTTTTACTTGATTAGCTAAAGATTTTATATTCTCGGTTCTATCGAGAACTTCTTCTTGATCTTTTTCAAAATTAATATCATTCATCTATTTGTCCTTTCTCATGTAAGTTAATTTGAATAGGATAATATTTTCTTTCTTGTTTATCCCATTTGAGTAATTGATATTTACCATTAGTAATGTCAGAAACTATAGAACAGGCTACTCCAATAATTGCTGGATCTCCTGTTAATAATAAAAAATCTTTTGCTCGATAATTTTGTAAACCTTTTCTTAATTTAAAAATTAAAGGGCCTGGTGAAAAAATAATTTGAGAAAGCTCAGGAAGTAAAAATTTAAATACCCCATATTGAGCTGCTCCCATTATATTAATCTTCGGTCTTCCATCTCTAGTTCCTGCAATTTCTTGAATTACGTAAACTATAGGTGGGGTTTCGCGGATATCTTTATAATCTATATTTTCTTTCATTGACAAAATGTATAATATATCCTATATATTAAGTCAATAGAAAGAAGTATGAATTATAAATTTAAAACGGAGCCGTATAAGCATCAGCTTACTGCTTTAGAAAAATCTTGGAATAGGGAGACCTATGCCTACTTTATGGAAATGGGAACAGGTAAAACTAAAGTCCTAATTGATAATGCAGCAATGCTCTATGATAAAGGCAAAATAGATGGGCTTTTAATTATAGCCCCTAAAGGAGTGGTGGGAACTTGGTACAACCAAGAATTGCCTGCTCATTTACCTGATCATATTGAAAAAGTGTCAGTATTGTGGCAAGCAAATATAACTAAATCTCAATCAAAAAAATTAGGTACTTTATTTAAGACTGGAGAAGAGCTTCATATCCTCATCATGAATGTGGAAGCTTTTAGTACTGAAAAAGGATTAAGTTTTGCTAAGAAATTTTTATTGTCTCACAATACTTTAATGGCTATTGATGAATCTACAACTATCAAAAACCCTAAAGCTATAAGAACTAAAAATATTGTTCAAATTGCTGATATGGCTAAATATCGAAGAATCTTAACTGGATCTCCAGTTACTAAAAACCCTCTTGATCTTTTTGCTCAATGTTTTTTTCTAGATCCTGAACATTTAGGTCATGGTTCTTATTATTCCTTTAGAGTGAGGTATGCTATTATGAAAACCGCGTATATTGCTGGTCGGTCTATACAGCTTGTCTCGGGATTTAAAAATCTCCCTGAACTATCAGAAAAACTACAACCTTTCTCTTATCGAGTCTTAAAAGAAGACTGCTTAGATTTACCGGGTAAAGTATATATGAAAAGAACCGTGGATTTAACAACTGAACAAAAGAAAGTTTATAAACAAATGAAAGAAGAGGCTTTAGCAGAACTTAATGGTAAACGGATTACCACTATGACTGCGCTTACTCAATTAATGAGATTACAACAAATTACATGTGGGCATTTTGTAGCTGATGATGGGACCACACAGAATATAAAGAGCAATCGTCTAGGAGACCTTATGGATATTTTAGATGAGGTTGAAGGAAAAGCTATTATCTGGGCTCATTGGCAAAAAGACATTCAAAACATAGTTAAAGAAATTAAGAAGGTCCATGGTCCGTGGTCCGTGGTTGATTATTATGGACTTACGAGTCAGGAAGACCGAGAGAAATATCGTAAAAGATTTCAGGAAGATGATAAATGCAGATTTCTTGTTGGCACGCCTCAAACGGGTGGATACGGAATCACGCTTCATGCAGCAAGTACCGTGATTTACTATTCTAACGGATATGACTTAGAAAAGCGATTACAGTCAGAAGACAGAGCTCACCGAATTGGGCAAAAGAAGTCTGTTACGTATATCGACCTTATTGCCGAAGATACGGTTGATAAGAAAATTCAGGATTCCCTACGTAAAAAAATAAACATCGCATCTGAAGTTCTTGGTGAAGAACTTAGATCATGGATTTAGTAGGATATACGCGTGACGCGCGCAGAATTTTCGATTTCGATTATTTTAGAATTATGGCCAGGAGCATCAGAAATAAAACTAATCCCTGATAGCGATTGAAAGCCGTTACGAATACCGACTCATGCCCCGCCTTTAATTTTTCCCATACAAATTTCATTATGCCTCCATAGGTTGATAACAAGTTTTGTTATTTTCGTCTTTATAAGCTTTCAGATACTGCTTTCTATTATTTCCCTCCGAATAACTACAGTGCACCCAGCCTGAGTTCGGATCTGATTCTTTCCAGTACTCGAGGATTAATTGATCGTAGTCTAGGTGTTCGTGAATGTAATCTGCTAATTCTTTATTGGATACTCCAAAGATTTCGAAGTCCGCCGCTTCTCCTTTTGCATGTTGCGACGTGATTTTGCTGCCTATGGCAGTACACAATTCTGGAGAGCGATATCCGCTGGAAACTGTCACAACCTTAGAAAAGTGGTCTCTAATTGGCTGTAGGATACACGTACAGAGCGATTGTAGGTTGGCCTGGTGCTCTGGACTAGGGGTATTATCAATGCCCCTCCTGGTCGCTGTTTGCGACTTGGTTAACTCCTCC
>VTLG01012957.1_pt1 | contig 32052 bp, 51 predicted proteins | sample 4694571 | NCBI WGS metagenome assembly VTLG01 (sample SAMN12604809, study PRJNA352737) | marine metagenome | biome: ENVO:00000447; feature: ENVO:00000209|ENVO:00000569|ENVO:01000036; material: ENVO:00002151; isolation source: viral sequences binned using virsorter ...
TTAGACTCTAGTAAAGGACAAAATACTGTACAAACTTATATTTCAAGAATGGTTGAAGATGTAACTAAAGCATTAAAAACTCCTGGAAATATTTATGAACAAAATGTTAATAGGCCTACTCGTATTGATCAAGATGTTGTTGGTATACTTGATAATTATGTTAATAATACTATTAGATTTAACTATAATGCTGCTGTTACAGAACAATTAGTTGATGCTTTACAAAGTTTAAATAGAATATCTAATAAAACAGATTATGATACAACTGTAAGATTTTTATCTGACTATATATATGATATGCACCAACATGCAACAGGTAATGCACAAACTAATTCTAAATTAGCTAATATGGCTAGAACTATTACATCATATCAATTTTTATCTAAATTAGGATTAAATATAAGAACTGTAGCAAGAAACGCAACTCAGTCTTTACAGAACTGGGTATACTTTGGAACTAAAGGTATATATAGTGCTATGGGTGATTATAAAGATCCTACTAGAAAAAAAATAACTGATAGAGAACTTGCAAGACATGGATTTGAGTTTGTTAATATACAAGAAATAGCATTTCCAAAAGATCTATTAAACAATGTAACGATAGATGAGTCTGGTAAAGTTATACAAAACATATCTACTATGGGTAGAAAGTTTAATGATTATTTAGAAGAAGCTGCTAGATTAACTGGTAAACCTATGCAATGGGTAGAAAATCACGTCAATCGTGGTATGACATTTAAAATAGCTTTTAACAATAGATATAATGCATTAATTCAAAATGATACTTACATTAAAGATTTATTAAAAAAACAAAGAAAAGGTCAAGATACTAAAAGTATTGAAGAAGCTGCTATCAGAAAAGCATCTAATTATGCTGCTGATATGGTTAAAGAACTACATTATCAGTATGATCCTTGGGCTAAAATTAAAGCAACAAGAAGCCCTGTAGGTGCTGTATTAGGACAGTTTTCTACATACGCTATAAACTTTTTTGAATATCAAAGAAAAATAGCTACTAAAGGTACTAATGCTATATTAGCACGTGAATGGAACAATCCTGAAATTTATAGAATGTTAAGACTTGGTATGTTATATACTGCTGTTACTGGTATAAGCGCTGTAACAAATACAAACTTTGGTACATTAGTACAAAACGATACTGCTGAAAGATTATCTAGATTAAATCAATATCTTGGTGGAGATAAAGAAGATAAAGAAAAAGCATTTTTTGGCCTTGACCCAATCACATCTACATTCGGTGGTCCGTTTGTATCTGATATAATGAAACTTGGCAGTATTTTAAATTATAATAGTTTAAGTGAAGATGATATGGCTGTATTTTCATCTGCTCATAGAGAATTTCATGAAGCTGTTAATTCTAGCAAAACAGAAGAGTTAGTTAGATTTTTTAATGGTCAAATTGGAAGAACTGCATTTACTACATTTCCTAGAATGATTAATGGTACTAATATGGGGACTTTAATTTTCCAAGAGTTAGGATTGTATAACACGCCTGAGTTGAAAGGTCTTAAAGGTCAAATTTTAAAACCATTTCAACAATTACCAGGTGATTTGGGTAAAGCGTTTAAACCTAAAACTAAAAAGAAAAAACGTTCTAAGGATAAACAATTTAGCGAAGAAGAAATTAACTCTATATTGTCTGCTTTTGAGTAGATCTCTTCAATTCTAATACACTTTTAAGATAAGACCAACTTTCAAATTCTTCATTTAACATTTGTATAACTTCTACAGGTATGTCTTTGTAATCTAATTTGTTAATACATTTTTCAATTTTACTTAATTTTTTACTTCTTATTTTCATATATTCTCCTTAATAAGTTTTATAAAATGATCAAATTCTAATGCTACATAAGTTTTTGATCGGTTACGTTTAAATACTAGGACAGGGCTTCTATCTTCACAATTAGATTCAGCTTGTTCTAAAGACTTCCACAAGTTTAATCTTTCTTGATTTTTACATTCAAAACTGTATCTAATAGCTTTTTTAGCTGCAGGTGATAACACAATGTCTTCACCACTCATACCCATGACCTGGGATTCTATATCATTCGTCTCAAGAATCTCCGAAAACACAGAGCGAAGGCGGTCCCTCACCATGTTCTGTAGTTTCCTGCCTTTGTTTTTTGCGGAACGTGCTTTCATAAGTCCCCTCTCTTATTTTTTTAAGTGCTTGTTCTTTTTCAATTTCTTCACTATCAGTAACATATTCACCATTATCCATTATTTCATAACTATCTGGATGTAAGTCCTTATATGTTTCTATCATAGAATCAATCTGTTTCTTTAGTTTCAATAGATCTTCTATCATAATATCCTTCCATTATTTTAAAAGCACAATCCCTACATACATATTGTTTATAATCTGGAGAATTACACAGATTGTATATAGGGACGCACTTATTATTACATTTTACACAATTAGTCACGAGGAATCCACCAAGGTACATTTTTTAATATTTTTGCTCTTCTAACGTGATTAGCCTCTTTAGGATTTTGTTTTCTATATTTCTTGATATTTTTTAATTGTTTATCAGTCAATTTTTTTTCCATTAAAAACCTCCATTACATAGTCAGTTAAAGGATGTGGAATTTCCACTTCTTTTACAACTGTACCATATTCTGTCATTGCATTGTAAGATTCAAATATCCATATACATTTTTCACAATCGGGACAATTATTCTCTTTACAAATTCTTAATTGTTCTTTAGCTTCTTCTGTTTGACAAAACCAACTCATTTTCCCTCCTAATTATTAAGGCGTAAATCGAGTTACACCCAGCTCATTTAGTTGCTTATTACTATATCTTTGCTTTGCTCCCCCAACTTTACGCCTTAATTTTATATGTTATAACCCAGATCTTTTTGAACTTCTCTTTGTTTTTTATGTCTTTGTTCCCAAAGATTACCTCTAGTTTCTGGATAAGTTTCTTGCATCTTTCTTCTTGCTCTCATAATAGCAGAAGGATGGCTAATTTGTTTATTAACCCACATTTTTAATGTAGGGACAAGATGCATATTCTTTATATCTAAGTTATATTTAGCAAGCTCCTTTGCCCAAACTTCATATATTAAATATACATCATTGTCTCTACAATGTCTTTTGGTTAATAAAATATGTTTTATTTCATCAGAAATCTTAATCTTCATCTTTTTCCATTGAATTTAATAACTCAATAGCACCAGTTATTTTAATTAAAGCAATTTCTAATTGATTTTTTTGTTCAATCAAATTCTTTAATCTATCTTCATTAGACATTTTTTCTGATTTTTTTTCTTTATTTTTAGACATTAAAACCTTCCTTTTCTATTCTTACATTGTTAACTGTTAATCGAGCGAATAAATGCTCTTTTTCTCTATTTTTATCTGATTTAATATCTATAAGCTCTACAAGACCTGTTTCTTTATTTTTGTATGGTTTTAAAGATATTAATTTATTTGCATTATATGCTATTCTAAATGAACCTCTAGATGAAGATATATCCATACCTTCTTTAAAGGCCGCTTTACTTACCTCACTAACAGCAAACACAATTACATTTTGTCTAACTGCAAGTTCCATAATAGCTTGAGATGCTTCTTCAACTTTCATATTGTTATCTTTTTGTTTGCTCTTAAATAGGCCCAAATGATCAACAATTACTACTTCTGGTTTGATAGGTAACGCAGTAATTCTTCTTTCTAATTCATGCGCATATGGAGCAGAATAATCAACAGTAAGCCATTCAAAACGTTTATCCATACCATTTTTCATTTGTTTATAATGTTCTGCTAATTGTTTTTCGTCCCATCCCATCTCAATTTGTACAAATCTAGACCATATTTGTCTAGGTGACATTTCCATTTCTACAAAATACGTAGGTCTTTTAAAGTAATTAACCCAATTTTGTAATAACATAGTCTTCATACTAGCAGGTGGAGCTTGTATTATGACAGTTTCGCCTGGATAAACAGGAAAGTCCTGCCCATATGGCTCACCTAAGTTAAGAGGCTTAAGATCTTGAGCGTAAAAGTTTATAAGTTCATCTTCCATACTACTAGAATCCATCATATTTTCTGCTTTAGCTCCTCTATGTAAAGTACATTTAGAGTCACAATAAAACTTAATAACAGGATCATCAGCGCCATATCTATAACCTTGACCATCATGACCAGTATAACAACCTTCTACAATACCATTCATTTCTTCTTTTTTAAATTCACTTTGAGCATCTTGACTAACTCTTACACGCCAATCTTCCATAATAAGTCTTACAATATTTTCTGGAAAGTTCCATCTAAGATGTGAAGCTATTCTTAAAGCAACCATATGACGTTTACCATGTGGTGCACCGTCTAACATTTTTTGTATACAAGTGGTAGCAACAGGGTCTCTAGTATTTTTAACTTTTACAGTAGGTTTTTCTTTAACAACTTCTTTATCTGTAACATCAAATATTGGAGCATTCATTTCAATATCTTCATAATCTATATTTCTAGGTTCTGATGCTAATTCAATCAAAGATTTTTTAAATAAATCATCTTCTGAAGATAGTATTTCTAAATTATCTTCAATACATACTTTATATAATCCAGATTTTGTATTTTTTGTATTAACTAAACGTATAATTCTTGTTTTATCAGTGACAGATGAATCGGCAAATTGAAAGATACCAACTTTAGTTAGTTCTTCTTTTACTCTTACGTGCAAATTTGGACTTGGTTCCCATTTAAATGCAGATTTATCTATACCTACATGAAATCCTGTGCCACTAAAATATATTCTGTAATACAAATTACAATCATCTAGTATATTTACCAAACCCATTAATTTATCTCTAGCATTTCTTATACTATTACCATCTACATCTAATATAAACTCTTCTGGCATTAATATATTACCATCATATCCAGATAAACTTCCCTTTTTTGTGTAATATCCTATTACTGTTTCATCATAATCATATAAAGATACAAAAAGATCTGTATCTGTGCCTTGTAAATTCCATATTTCTTCTCTAGATTGAAAGTTTCCTCTGTTACTAACTCCAAAAGCTACTTCTTTAATCATTTTTTATCCCTCCTAAAATATTCTCTGATTGCTTTAGCAGACTTTATTCTTTCTTTTTCTTGTCTTCTAAGCTCAGTTTGGTGTTCATATCTAGCTCTTTTAATTTTCATTCTTATAGTCATATGCGTATATGAATCACCTTTCATGTTTTGCCCTAATTTAAGTTCTTTAGGGTCTATGTTAATAAAATGCATAAATTCTGTTGCTCTCATAATCCTCCTTTTTATATAGAGAGCCTCACATATTCCTATTATGTATGGCTGTCAGTCTTTCTCGTCAAGCGAGGTTCAGGTGAGCAATTAAGTTCTCTACACCATACATAGGACCAGTTATTGGCTCTCTATAATTAACGATTACCTACTCACTTAAAAGGGTATGTTATCGTCACTCTCGGAGGACTCAGAAGATTGAGTGTCTTCTGAAGATTGATTTAATTTAGGTTCAACAAACTTTTTGTAAAAGTCTACAGCTTTACCTTTCCAATAATTAACATCATCAGTACTAAATGTTTCTACAGCATTTGTAAATTCTGTAGGAGCAGTTTTAGATAATACTCTAGAATATTTACCATCTTTATAGAAATAAACATTCATTTTTTTACCTATAAGTGCATCTTCACTATCGTCTAATTTTACTACTTTAGTACCATCAGGACCTTCTAATGCACTGCTTATGCCAGCATTAGCAAATCTATATACTTGACCAATAGCAAACTCTTCACCATCTGTCCCTGTTTTAGCATATACTCTCATGTTAAAGTTTTCTGGATAGTCAGCAAAATGTATATCAATACACTTTGATCCGTTCCATTCGTTATATTTTGCTTTAGAAACTACAAGTTCATGCCAACCAGTGGAATATTGATTGTTACCACCACCTGACTTAATTGTCATTGTTCTCATTTATTCTCCTTTATTTACGAATTGAGTTAGCGTCATCATCATATTGTGCAATACCTACCATTGATGATAAACCATATCTTCTACCATATGTAATTGCTGAACCCACACCTTGTGCGTCAACTTTTGCAAGTGGTAATTTAACTTTTGATCTTAACCATTGACCTGATGTATGCATCAATGTTGTTGTTACACATACTGCACCTTTAATAGGTTCATTACCTTGCGTAACAGACAATCCATATTTACTTAAGTATGGAAAAGATGATTTGATTACTGCATGTAAGTCTGCATAACTAGACTTAAAGAATGGATTTGTGCTCTCTTTTTTTGCACCTTCCATTTCTGATTGTGCTTTTGCAAGTGCTCCAGCAAGTTCACCAATTTCAGGTGATTTCCAAGCATCAGGCGTTTCATCTACCAAGACTTCTAAGCCTGCATTTTCATGCTTTTCTTTATTTTCTAAGATGGTTTTTACAACACCTTTTTGTTTCGATATATCGACATTCATAGGACTTCCCTCCTGTTAATAAGCAGGATAGAATAGGGTTACTACCCTGCTTTTGTTGCTATACATTATATAAGATACCTTCGATATGAAGGGTTTCTAATTTAAGAAACTAATTTCTTTTTATCAAGTATTAATGTTGAAAAATTGAATATAATTTCTTTAAAATACGGTTGTTTCATAACTATGTTCTTAATAGAATTAGATATAAAACTTCCACTCATATTACTACAATAAGATGTAGCTTTACGAGTGCATGGTTCTGGATCAGAATCTTCATCAGAATACCAATCTTGTTCGTATTGTTTAACAGTAATATTATTATATATATACTGTTGATATTGTTCTGCACCCATACGACCATCTATTACAAATGATGGTTTATAAGGGCATTTTGCTAACAATTTAACTATTTCCATACGAGCAGACATACTATCTAAACCTAATACTAATATATCATCTTTATCTCCATGATAATATCTAAACTTGTCAACAATTCCTTCTATTTCAATCATTACATTTATCTTTTTCATATGATTTGTTAGAGCACCTACTTTAGACAGTCCTACATCTTGTTCATTGTACTGACTTACACCTACATTAGGTATTTCAACTTTATCAAAATCATATAAAACAAAATTATTACCACCAAGTCTTACTAATTGTGTGGCTACAGAACTTCCAATAGCCCCGCAACCTACAATGTGAAACTTAATGCCTGATATATCTGCTATATCTTGACTTCTAGTATTTATCATATATTATATCCTCCAAATTGTTGATTATAAGATGCACTATCTATTAAACTTTCTGTTATATCGTTATACTTAGCATCAGCAGTTAAAAGTTCATATGGTTCAGAATCCATTTCAATAAACTCCATTAACTCACGTTTGTTTAGTGATTCTATTTGAAGACCATATGGTTCTAATATTTTATTTGTATGAGTTACAGCAGATTTAAACTTGTGCATATTCCAATTACCTGTATTAAACTGTCTTATAAACTCTGTTATTTTACTACTAGCATATTCCCATTTAGCCTCAAAGTTAACCTGATCTTGTGGTGTAATAGTTTGTTCTAAGTCATCATTAAGCCAATTATATGTAGCCCAATTATACCTACCTGACCCAATACTAAGTTGTTTACCATTACTAGGCAATACAGCACCGCCTGTTTGATAAGAACTCAAAGATCTAGGTTTACATTTAGCCTTTACTTCTGTAACTATTTCAAGAGGTATTTCTACTTCAGGTGTATCATCTAATATCTTAATTTTTACATCTTGATGTATTTCTACTGGTTTCCATACAGATATTCTACATTTATATTCTTCTTTTAAGTTAACAACAAGCGCAAATGAAACATCAGATTCGCCTTCACCATACTCATCAATGCTAGATAAATCTGTTCCGCTCCAAAATGCATCCATTGTGTGATGACTATGCCACCAACAAAATCTAAAGACTTGATCTTTGTATTTCATTGCCATTTCAGTGTAGTATTTAGCAAGATCTTCTTTATCCAAGTCGCATATAGTACCACCTATTTCTTGTTTTAATATAACTGGATTCTCAATAGTCCAGTCACCATCTTTATCTAACGTTACTACAGACATACCGCCTATCTCACATTTTTCTGAAACATAAGCAGCCTTAGCATAATTTATAATTTTATCCCAAGATTCTTTATGTATTAATATTTCCATTTTTTTCCTCCTTAAGTTTTATTAACTCTTTATCTATTTCATTTACTGATTTAATCAAGTTTTTTACTTGCCATTTGAGCTGTTTAATTTCAAATGTAATTGCAGAAGTTCTAGCGTCCATTATTCCTCCTTATTGTTCACGATCACCTTGTATTGGTTGATCATTTGGCATTTCACCACCATGAATATTACCTGTTGATGTATTATCTCTAGTAACACTAATTGGGTTACCTTCACTATCAGTTGTATGTATTACAGTTGGAGCAGCATGATTAACACCACCCATTCTAGTTGCCCATTGTAATGTCATTTGTTCAGCTTGTTCTGGAGTTACTGGCTGAGGATGTGCATTTTTATATAGTGTACAACTATGTCTAAGAGCACATTCATTTACATCACAATAATCATTATCACCATCTGGTATATAAGTACACATATCAGATCTATTTGTACCAAATATTGTTCTGTATTCTTCAGACAATCTGCTAGGTTCACCATGATACATCATTTTAATATTGCTATGTGGTTGTGTTTGATTAGTATACGATGTAGCCCAAGGTATACATTGCAATACAAAAGATGGTAAATCATATCTATATAATGAATTATGCACATCTGTTGATTGGTCACCAAAGCAAACACTATTTCCAAAATAGCCGCCTCTATAGCTTCTACTACCAGAAATATAAGGAAATGATAAATATCCTTTATCGCTTGGTTGTTCAACTTGACCAAGAATACTTACATCAATTGAAGGCCTATCATAATTAGAATGTCTTGTCATAATTTGCAATGGATATGTAATAAGATTTAAGTATACATCTGTATCACAAGCTATGTTTTCTATATGTTTAGCAGGTTCATTACTATTTCTACCTTCTGTTACATAAACTTTCATTACATCTGGAGTAATACGTAATGTTGTTACTAGCATATATCTTCTACTTGAACGTGATGTTGGATGAACAAATAACTGATGATACATTTCAGCCATTATATCTACATTTTCTACTATTTCATCAGCAAGTTCTACTTTTTCTATCAAATAATTAGAATACAGGTTTTTTCTTTCTACAAGAACAGAAGGATCATCTAACCATACTTCACCATTGTTTCTTAACCTGTACAAATCAGAATCTATATCTTGTAATTGATTTTTAATTGAGTCCCACGTATGAGTTCTAAACCAATCTTCTCTATGTAAATAATTATACATACCACTTGGTCTTCTTCTAAATCCAAGACCTCTCATCATAAGTTCAGCAACTCTTTCATAAGACCCACGTCTCCATTTAAATGTTTTAGTAATTTCTAAATCGGCTCTGTGTCTAGCATTAAATCTTTGTAATTTTTCCATTATGTCTGCTTGAGGACCATAATAGATATGTTCTTCAAGATCTTCTACTTCTATTTCTTCTAAGCATTGTTCTATTGAGCCATCTACAATGCAATCATAATCTCTATAATCTGTCATAAACCCTCCAAGTTTAATATAGGGCTGATTGACCCTTGTTAGTTATATAATTAGCCAAGTGCTTTAAATAATGCCTATCTTGACTTAGTCTCGAGACCAGCATCCTTATATAACTCACCTTTCACTACAGCCCTATAATTTTTAATGAAAGCTGTACCATACAGTAACAGGTCATTAAGGATATATTGTTCACCTCACTTTCATTATAAATAAGTTAATAATTACTGATCACCGCCAGACTTGTTATTATTAACAGCTGCAACAATGTCACCTTCTGCAATAGCATGAGTGTTAGTTACAGATACACCGTTAACAGCAACAGATGCACTATTGGTAATATCATCTGGAAATTCATTTCTTAGTTGTTCAACAGTGTCAGCGTTAGTTTGTCTTTCTACAAAACCGCCACCTTGTAGAAATTTGATTGTTTTAGTTGCCATGTGGCCCTCCTTGTTCATATGATTGTATAGATTGATATTCTCTTTCTAAATCGTCAAAGAATGCATCAATTCTGTTTAAGTTATGTTTTATTTGTTTTTCTACTACTTCTTTTACTTCACCATTTACATATGTAATGGTTTTTCTAAGTACTGCATTATTACGTTCTATTTCTTCTATATCCATTATAACCACCATTTCACTACATAGTACCAGACTATTATACCAAACAAAGCCATGCCACCATATATAATTAAGTTCATCCAATTTATCATAGTCCCATCCTATCACGCATTTTGTTTACTATAGATTGTATTTCTTCTATTTGATCAATAGCACCTTGCATATTGTTATTTAATACTTCCATATTTTGTTGCATACTATTTACTATTTTCATAGTTTCTGTAAGATGATTTAAAGCCTCTAATTCATGATCTTTAGGCTTATCTTTAGATTTAGTTGTTTTGGGCATCTTCTTCTCCTTGTTTTATTTTAATTAATTCATCAATTAACTTGTTTTCTTTTATTTTTAACAAAGATTGTTTGTTTTTAATCTCTATTATTTCTTTTAAAACATCCTCATCAGTTCTACTAGGTAAAAATGTTAACATATTTCAAATCCTCCTGATTCTAAACAAAATTCTGCAAAATTTTCTACATTTTCTCTTTCAAATGGATAACTAGCCATAAATCTTTTATCTTTATCAGAAGACTTAGCTAACTCCTCATTTCTTTGCTTAACATGTTCTTCCCATCTATCAACAGTACCATCTTCAAGCAATATTTTAAGTTTTGTTCCTATTTTAGCAGCTGTTTCTTGATCTATTAGTTTGCCATCATTATAAGAACCACCACTTTTTTGTTCATCTGTCATAAATTCACAATGCATACAGGTAAAATCCCATAAAGGTCTCCACCACCATACATTATTACGAAAGTAAACACCTGGATTATTAGAATGAAAATCATCCATTTCATCAAAGTATTTTTTACGTAACTTTTCATCATCTGATTTCCAAATTTCAGTTTCACTGCTGTAATGTTTGTATTCAGATTCAGGTTTATTTATTTTAGGGTTAACACCACTTAAATCAAATCCCATTTATTTCTCCTTTTTTCTTCCAGAATTAGACTTTCTACCATCACCTAATTTCATGGCTTTTTTATGCTTAATAATTAAGAAATAAGCAACATCTTCAAGTTTATCTTTATCACCAATACAAAGTTTTAAAGCTTCTATTATATTATTAACTGTTCTACTTTGCATTATTGTTTCATCATATTTAAAATGTTCGTAATTCATATTCCTCCTAATTATTTAAGGTATTTTGTTAATTTACCTTAATATTTAAAGTATAACACCCACCAACAGGCCTAAGCCCTTCAGTGTAGTACTATCGATGATGGGTGTTATTATTACCTACAGCCGTTTTGAGCACTTGTCATACTCCTGTAGATATTCTCTCCTACCAAATAATTGTTGGTGCAGTTTATAGACTATGGGTTTACGTTGATATAATCTGCGTGATTATTCACTACCACTAACGAGTTGCTACTGTCCCAGGTCTGATCCCCGTTTCCCTACTTTTAATCGATTGTAATAGGGTTGTATTGCAATTTTTGAGCAGTTTTTATCATCTCATGTCATGCTCAGGACAAGTTTATTATATCCACAGTTTATCATATTCATCAGTCATATCTTCACAAGCTACATCATATGCTTCATCCATGATTAGTCCTCCATTTGGTTAGAGTTACAAGTTAAAAATCTTCTGCTTCTGCTATAACTTCTTCTACTTCTTTATTGCATTTACCACAAATACCATACATGAATCTAGAAGAATCATCCCATTCATCACAAATGGGACAACACAAACCTCCAATAGATTCCATATAATCTTTAATGATTACACTTATCTCCATTTAGGCCACCTTCTTTCTATTATAAATAAATGACAAATACGTATTAGATATACAGATAGTATTACCCAAGTTGTACTAGTCAATATGTAAAATAAATCATATATAAAGTTCATTTAAGACTCCTCTTTGGTAGTTAAAAAATCAATGTTATGTTAGGTATAAGTTTATATATATAATACACGCACACACACGCTTCATAGGTTATCTTATATAGCGATACTACCATACAATCCACGTTTTTGCCTGTTTTATGTACACTTACTTACAATACTACTAAAAAATAATAAGAAAGGGAGACATATAGGCCTCCCTTAATCGGATACAATCCTTACTTGCTAAGCGAATCAATCAAAGCGTCTAACTTAGCTTCGATAGCATTTACTCTATCGTCACCTGTAGATTTAGCTTTGGTTAATAATTCAACTAATTGCTTTTGAGTAGCATCTGCTGAAGCAGCATCTGCATCAAAGTCAGAAATTAATTGTATATCTCTTAACAAACCTCTGACATTAATATATCTACCTCTGCAGGCTTTAGCAATTAAGCTGTGCTTAACTACATTCATTATATTAGCATCTTCTTGCATTTCTATTCTCCTTGTATTATTATAAACAATTAAAAAATTAAACTAAAAAAAACTAAAAAATCTAAACTAAAAATAACTAAAAAACATTTTTGAAAATCTATGATTTTGGCAATCATGTGTATAAGACCACATACTAAAATGCTACAATTTTTAAAAGTCGATTAAAATAAACCTTGTTTTTAATTAATCCATTTAATAAATTTCTAAATGAAAAAGTACATACTAACTATCATGTATAACGAAGATAGTGATACTGTTGAATGGATGCAGGAAGAAGTTGTTGATATTATAATTCCTGAGGAATTAGTTGATAAAGATATAGAAGAGTTAACGCCTGAAGATATGGTAAGTATTATGGATCAGAAAGAATATGCAAAGGCTTAATACCTAGCGCCTCCTTGACGGAGGCTTTGTTTATTATGAGAGTATATAAAGTAAATAAAATAGAACATATAGTTTTTGATAGTGTTGACGAGTTACCTAGCAATATAGTTATCGCAAGTAACTGGCGCAGTGCTAATATAGGTGATTGGGTTAAGGCTGATGATGAATGCTATATACAAATATTGCGCAAAGGAAAGATGGTTGTGCCGAAAGGGCGGAACAAGGTTAGGGAATATGTTGGCACGTGCACTGGAACTTTTCCAGTAACCTCCAAGGCGAAGATGGACACTTCGCGCAGACTCAATATTTACTCCTTTGGAGGGAGTAAGAGTTCTGCAGACGTTCTGCTAGATCGGACCGTACTAAGTAAGCATGAACATCTTTTCGTTGTATATCTATCTTCTGGGTTATCACCTCAAGAAGCATATATGAAAGCATTTCCAACTACTAATCCTGGTTATGCTAAACAAAAATCAGCGCATTTAATTAAAACTAAAAGGGTAACTACTGCTATGAAAGAAGAACTAAAGCCTATATTAGAAGATATAGGTATAGATGAAAAGTCTGTGTTAGAGAATATAAACAATATAGCAATGACATCAGATAAAGATGAAACAAGATTAAAAGCGTTATTTAAATTATCTGATATAATGGACTTAGAAGATAAGAATAAGACTACTGTTACACAAGTAACTGGTGCATTATTCCAAGGATTTAAAGATAAAGAATTAATACAGGCTGAAAGACCTAAAGAAATAGGAGAATAGGATGGCTAATTATGAAGAAAAGGCTAGAAAGATGGCAAAAAATATTGTTAAAATGGATAAAGATATTAGAAAAAAACATATTCTTGCTAAAATTAAAATTGACGCGTATAATAAGAAAGTAACTAATGGAAAAAAATAAAAATATACTTAAAGAAATGCGTAAAGGTTATTTTAAACAATTAGAAAAAGATACTAAGTTTGATTTAAGTAAAAAACCTAGATTAAAAAAGATTATAGACAAATTAACTAAATAAAATGGCTAATATAAACACGCAAAATGTAAGCAAAGCAGAAGAAGCCTTAATGCTTGCGCAAAAAGACATGATTGCGTTTGGTAAATTATTTTTACCTGATGATTTTATGAGGAGTGAAACTCCTTTTTTTCATTATGAGGTAGCAGATTCATTAATGGACATGGATAAAAGGCAGTTAGCCGTTATCTTACCAAGAGGACATGGAAAAACAGTACTTACTAAGTGTAGTATTATGAGAGATTTTTGTTTTTCTACTGAACCTAAGTTTTATGGATGGGTTGCAGCCTCTTCTAAAATTAGTGTTCCTAATCTAGACTATATTAAATACCATTTGGAATATAATGACAAAGTTTCGTATTATTTCGGTAACCTAAAAGGTAAAAAATGGACAGAAGACGATATAGAATTAACAAATGGATGTAAACTTATATCGAAATCAAATTTATCAGGCATTAGAGGAGGAGCTAAACTCCATAAAAGATATGATCTCATTGTGCTTGATGACTTTGAAGATGAAAATAATACCATTACATCAGAGTCTAGGGCTAAAATTGCTAATCTTGTTACAGCAGTTGTGTTTCCTGCTTTGGAGCCTCACACTGGTAGGCTTAGGATTAATGGAACTCCTGTACATTTCGACTCCTTTATACAAAATATACTTGTTGGTAAAGAAAAAGCTGACAAACAAAAAGAAAAATACAGCTGGCATGTAATTAGTTACAAGGCTATGCAGCCAGATGGTACTTCTTTATGGCCTGGTTGGTTTGGTCAAAAAGAAATGGAACGTAAAAAGAAGTTCTATGCTGATTCTGGTCAACCACAAAAGTTTTATCAAGAGTATATGATGGAAGTCCAAAATGATGAGGACGCTATATTTACTAGAGATCATATACAATTTTGGGAAGGTAGTTTTAAACATGATGAAAATACTGGGGTTAACTATCTCCTATTTAAAGATGGAACTCAAAAGCCTGTTAATGTCTTTGCGGGAGTTGATCCAGCTACGGATAGCGCTAGAAGAGATACTGACTTTAGTGTTATCATTGTGGTCGCTGTTGACAGTGACAATAATTGCTATGTTGTTGACTATATTCGTAATAGGTCATTACCTGTTCTTGGGATTCCTGGTGATAATAAAAAAGGTATTGTTGATTATTTATTTGATTATAATAAAATTTATCACCCTTCGCTTTTTACCATTGAGGATACGACAATGTCTAAACCAGTATTTCAATCTCTTGTTTCGGAGATGAGAAGAAGAAATGATTTTAGTGTAAAATATTCTGCAGAAAAACCTGGTAATAGAATGAGTAAAAGAGATAGAATACAAGAAATATTAGCACAAAGATTTGCAATAAGAAGTATGTATCTTAGAAAAGATCATTATGATTTACAACATGAGATACATACATTTGGTCCTAGAATGGGACATGATGATACAATAGATGCACTTGCATATGCTTGTAAGTATGCACATCCACCTAAGTCTTTAAGTAAAAATAGAGATGGTGTTTGGAGAAAAAATAAACCTAAAGTAAAAAATTGGGTTGTAGCTTAAGGAGAATGTATGCGTAAATTTAGGGGTTATACACCAAGAGATAAAACAAATGAAAGAAAGAAAATTTTTAATGATAAATTAAAAAAGATTACAACAAATGGTAGATTAAACAAACCTAAATTAAAAAATCCTGGTATAGAAAATAGAGGCGGCTCAAGAGTTATGAGCACACCATCATTAAGTAACATTTTAAAAAGAAGAAAAATGAGATAACATGGCAAAAAGAACAGATAAAACAGCAGCACGTATTAAAAAAATATTTGAACAGGCTAATAGCCCTTCAAGAACTCAGTGGGAATATGTTAACCAAAAAGGTTGCGATTTTGCTCACGATAATCAATTAAGTGAATCAGAAAGAATTGCTCTTGAAGAGCAAGGTATGCCTACATTTACTATAAACAGAATTATGCCTGTTGTAGAAATGTTAAACTTTTATGCTACAGCAAATAAACCAAGATGGCAAGCTGTTGCAGTTGATGGTTCAGATACTGATGTTGCTTCTGTATTTTCTGATATGGCTGATTATATATGGGACAGATCTGATGGATCTACTTTATATGCTAATGCAATAAATGATTCAATTACGAAAGGTGTAGGTTATTTAGTTTTAGATGTAGACAGAAATGCAGACAATGGCATGGGTGAAGTAGTTATTAAAAATCCAGAACCATTTGATATTTATGTAGATCCTAAATCTAGAGATATGTTATTTAGAGATGCTAACTTTATTATAATAAGAAAGATATTGCCTAAGGAACATTTGTATGCAATGTATCCAGATAAAAAGGCTAAAATAAAAAAAGCCAATAGTGCTAATGATAATAATTTAAGTTATAGTGAAAAATCTACTGACGGTTATAGAAAAGATTTTACGTACAAAGATATTGACTCTGATGAATCTGTATCATTAACAGGTGAAAATGATGAACTTATTGAATTGTATGAAATGTATGAAAAAGAAAAAGTATTATATGTAAATGTATTTTATAGAGAAAATTTAGACCCTGAACAATTAAAAGTTATACAACAACAAGTTCAAGCGTCTATGGAAAAAATGAAAAATGAAATGTCTGTTAACTTCTTAGAGCAATCTCAAAAATTACAAGAAGCATTACAAGGTGGTCAAATTATAGAAGAAAGATATAAGTTAGAGATACAAAAATTACAAGAAGAAATGGATTCTCAACTTAGAAATGCTGAACAAAGTATGATGGCAGATATGCAAGAAAAAGCATCTACAATTACTAATGATATTATTACTGATAAAGAACTTGGTATTTTAATGAAAGATAAAGATTTTCAAAAAAATGTTGTAGATGTAGTTGAGTTTTATGGAACAAGAATAAAACAAACATTAGTTGTTGGTGATGTAACTTTACATCAAAAGTTTTTACCAGAAAATGTAAAAGAATATCCTATAGTTCCATTTCATTTTAAATGGACAGGTACACCATTTCCTATAAGTGCTGTATCTCCTCTTGTTGGTAAACAAAGAGAAATAAATAAAGCACATCAATTGTTAGTACATAATGCATCTCTTGGTAGTAGCTTAAGATGGTTACACGAAGAAGGAAGTATTGATACTGATTATTGGGAAAAATATTCTAGTAGTCCAGGAGCGTTATTGCCTATAAGACCAGGAGCAACTCCTCCAACACCAGTACAACCAATGCCTCTTGCTAGTTCATTTTTTAATATTGTACAAGAAGCAAAAGGTGACATGGAATATCTTGCAGGTATATATAGTTCAATGATGGGAGATTCAGGTGCAGCAAACCAAACTTATAGAGGTATGCTTGCTATGGATGAATACGGGACAAGAAGAATTAAACAATGGATGGCTAATTGTTTAGAGCCAGCATTAAAGCAGTTAGGATTATTAGTAAAAGATTATACACAATCTGTATATACTGCACAGAAAACATTTAGAATTGTACAGCCAAGTGCATTACAAGAAGAAAGAAAAATACAAATAAATATTCCTGTATATAATGATTATGGTGAGGCTATTGCAAAATCTTATGATTATGGAGCAGCTAAATTTGATGTAAGAATTATTGCTGGGTCTACATTACCAGTTAATAGGTGGGCATATGTAGCAGAATTGAAAGAGTTAATGCAACTTGGAGTTATTGATGATATAGCATTATTGTCAGAAACAGATATTAAAAACAAAGAACAGATTGCACAAAGAAAATCTGTATACTCTCAATTACAAAGTCAATTAAGTTCTTCAGAAGAAACTATTAAAAACTTAAGTGGAACTATTGAAACTCTTGAAAGACAACTTGTGCAAGCAGGTATTAAAGGTAAAGTTATGCAGGCCTCTATGGAAGTAAATAAAAAGAAAGAAGAAATAAAATCTAGTATGAATAAAGACTATGTAGAGACTGAGGCAAAACAAAAAGTGTTAAGACATTCTATGGCTAATCAAGCTGATAATATGATGTCTAAACAAGAAATGCAAATGCAACAATCTTTAGACCAACAAAAGGATTTGGAAAATAAAGAATAGTTTTTTAACTTAACTTAATTTTTTTAACAAAAAAGGAGAAAGTATGTCAGAAGAAGTAAAAGGTAACTCATTAGAAAACTCTAATGACTCCTCTGATTTTTTTGGCCAGTTAGAAACTTCCGTTAATGGAATAGTTTCTGAAGGTGGGGAAAACATCAATACAGAGGAAAGTGAAAATGGCTCCGAACAGGTAACCCATAATGAATCACAAACTGCTGTAAACTGGGATAGTGAGAACAACCCGTATAAAAAAAGGTACACTGACTCAAGTCGTGAAGCTGTGAAAATGAATGATCAGTTAAGAGATTTGAAACCTTTTGTGCCAGTTCTTAACGCCATGAAGCGTGATAGTGGACTTGTTGAACATGTTCGCGAATACCTTCAAAACGGTGGGAAACCATCGAAAAACATAAAAGAACAATTGAATTTAAGTGAAGATTTTGTTTATGACCCTAGTGAAGCGATCGAAGATCCAGAATCCGAATCGGCTAGAGTTATGCAAGCTCAAATAGATTCTGTTGTTAATAAAAGAGTAGGTGACGTTTTACAGAGAGAAAAGGCTAACGCTGCAAAAATGCAACGTACAGTAGCATTAAAAAAACAAGAAGCAGATTTTATGCAAAAACATAATATGTCTGCTGAACAGTTTGAAAATTTTAAGGCTCAAGCTAAAACTCGAAACTTAACATTAGATGATGTTTATTATATTTTAAACAAAGATCAAGCTAATCAAAACGTAGCAAACTCTACTAAAAAAGATATGTTAAATCAGATGAAGAATGTTCGTAACATTCCAACTTCCGCTAGTGATTCAAATAGTCAAGGAACAGCACAAAAATCAGCATCAGATAGTATGTTTGATGAAATGCTAGGAATTGACGGTAGTGTGGATAACTTGTTCGGATAGATAATTTAATAAGATCGTCTTCCGAACTTAATTAAAAATAAACCTGACTGAAGGCACTATGTGCAGTTGAGGAAAGGTTAAAGGAGATGGTCAAAATGGCTGATTTATTCAATGTAGGTGTTAGAGGTGGCTCTAATACTGACTTGACAGTATCGGATGTTGATGGAATAGGCCCAGGTGCTGGTTCTAATCTTGACACTGGTGATCTTCGTAGAAAGTTTAACTTTGGTGATAGAGTATCTGAGTTAGCTTTAGCGCAAGACCCATTCTTTCGATTCATGTCAAAAGTAGCAAAAAAACCAACGGATGATCCTTCATTCAAATGGACAGAAAAAAGACCTATATATAACAAAAGATATGGTTATGTTATGGGGTTTGTAAACAATTCAGGAGTTGATGTATTTGGTGATGCTACCTTAATTGCTTCAAACGATGGTGGCACACCTGTTGCTGGTGACACATTAAAACTATATATGGCTGGAGACATTAAGTCAGAAGGTAACTTACAAAACATATATGGTAATACTGCAAATGATTGGACTGTAGGAGCTGATGGTACACAACCTGGGTTCTTTTTGTCTGGTCAATTAATTAAAATACCAATGATGACAGATGGCGCTACAGCTGATGATTCATGGGGTGCTGATTACATAATAGCTAGAGTTACAGGTGTTGATACTGCTGTAGGTGTAAAAGATACTAAATATCCTGCTTTAGTTACTTGTGTAGTTGTAAAAGCATCAGGTGCATCTTATGCTGGTTTAGCAGGTTGGATTGGGAATGACTTTAGTCCTGGTGGAGCAGCTGGTGATGAAGTAAGTGCTGACGTAAGTCAATCTTCAACATTAGATAGAGCTAGAGCTTTTGTTATTGGTACTGCATACGGTGAAGGTACTGGTTATCCTGAAACATGGAAAGACCAACCTTACTCAACAAACTATGGTTTAACTCAAATTTGGAAAACTTCATGTGCTATGTCTAATAGTGCTAGAGCAACTGTTCTAAAGTATGAGCCAAATGAGTGGGCTAGAGTTTGGAAAGAGAAACTAATTGAGCATAAATATGATATTGAAACTGCTTTATTGTTTGGTCGTCAGTATGAAGACTCAGCAAATGGTATTCAATATACACAAGGTGCTGTAGATTATATTTCTCAATATGGTAACCAATTCTCATTAGACACAAATACTAAGACAGCTGATGATTTCTTAGATGATATGTCTAATTATTTAAATCCAAGATACAACAATAGTACAGGAACTGTATTCTTTGTTAGCACACCAGTATATAACTGGATGCATAAATTAGGTGGATACTTCAAAAATAATGCTGAAATATCTTCTAACTTTAGAGCTGACTTTGTAATGACAGGCAAATCTAAAATAATGGGTATTGACATTACTACATTCTCTACACCTTTTGGTGATATGAACGTAGCAAGAAATATTCACTTAGATGGTACTAACGTTAAAATGATTGGTATTAATATGAAGTATTGTTTCTATCGTCCTCTAGTAGGTAACGGTGTAAACAGAGATACTTCAGTCTATGTAGGTGTTCAAACACTAGAAAACTCTGGGGTCGACAGAAGAGTAGACTTAATCTTAACAGAAGCTGGTATGGAATGGCAAATGCCTGAATGCCATGCTATCTGGATTTAGGAGGTTTGTTATGGGAATCCCAATGTATGGACAAGAAAAACAAGGTAACGCTTTAGATGCTATATCTCAGTTTAAAAAAGTACACACTATATTTGATATATATGTGGATACTGATAGTCCTGATAATAATGCAGATACAGGTATTACTGTTCCAGCAGGAGCTATAGTAACTGGTTGTGTAGTATGTAATATTGGTGGTACAGCTTTAGATAGTGGTGCAAAAACACTAGACTTAGGTGGAACTGATCTTACTGCTTCTTTAGCTAGTTTAGCTGCTAATGCTTGTGTAGGTATGGATGCTACTATGACTCCAGTAAGAACTATTGCAGCGGCTAATATTTTAGTTGATGGTAATATTTACACTGGATCTGGTAACACTACTTTAAGAGTTACTCTTGAATATTATGCGCCTGAAGAACATAGCGACATTCCTGTTGTTAAGTTCAGTGGCGGTGCAAGTTAGGAGATAGATTATGGCTAAAGTAGGTGCAAAATCTGGATGGACTGGAAACTATGTTGAAAGTATAGATGCTGCAAAAACTTTATATGCTAGTGATAGCGGTAAGGTTTTTATGGTAACTCATACTGGAGGCTCTGAATCTAGTTCTGGTGGTTATACTATTACTATACCTACTCCTTCAGCTGCTGGTGCAGGCTGGACTGCTAAATTTATTGTTAACGCTAGTGTTCTTAGTGATGAAGCTAGCGAAGACGTTATATTAAATGATGGTACTTCAGATGCAATGGTTGTAAAATATGTTGATGCAGCAGACTCAGGAACAGTAAGTCTTGTTTCTGATATTGCAGCAGATACTGTAGGTTTCGACCATACAGCAGTAAAAGGTGACTACATTAACTTGTTTTGTGATGGAACTACATGGTTCGCAGAAGGAGCAAGTGGTGCAGATGGTGGCATATTAGTAGCTACTTAACAAATAACAGTTTGGGTGCCCTCTAAGGTGAGCTTCCCCTCCCTAAGGGGGTATCCCAACATTAAAAGGAAAATATGGCAACGTTTGAAGAACAAGTAGAAGGATTAACAGGTTTAACAATAGGCAGTTCAGGAACTACTCCAACACAAGGTGAATTAACTCAATTTTTATCTGATGGTGTATGTGATGTTATAAATAGAATTATTGATTTAAAACCTCAAGAAATACATAAGTTTGCAACTTCATCAACAGATACAAGTAATTCAGGTATAGTTTATACAGGTAAAATAATATCTGTTATGAGACATCATGATAGTACAAGTATAATTAGATCTTGTGAACCTATATCTGCTGATGATAGATATGATGCAACTGATGAGGATAGTTTAAAGTTTAGATCTAAACATAATCCTGGATATTATATATTAAATCAAAAAATATTTACAGTTCCTGCTTCTGCAGGCTCTAACAATGATGCTGTTGTAACTCAAGTTGCATATGATACAGGTCTTGCTTTTGGTGATACAGCAATAGATAATTTTCCTACAGAATATGAATACTTAGTTGCAATGTATGCAGCAATTAAATCTTTAGAAGCTAAAATGGCTGAATATACAATAGATGAAGAAGATATAGAATTAGTTCAGGCAATAGCATTCAATTTAAATAGTTTAAAACAACAATATGAAAGCGAAATAATAGGGCAAGGTCAACCAAGAGGTACTCAAGATGAAGGTTAAAGAAATAATGGAAAGAGCAGGAGCAGAAAACTTACCTACTGGTAGAGCTATAGCTTATATTAAAGATGCTCTTGAAGAAATAAATGTATTATCTGAAACTCATGTAAGAACAGAAAGAATAGGTATAACAAAAGATCAAAGGTTTTATGAGTTTCCTTTAGATTTAATTAAAGTACTATCAATAAGATGTAAGAATCATTTGAATAGCAAAAGTGAATATAGAGCTATTCCTAGATTAATATATGAACCTAGAATAGTTGATGGGGACGGGGTATAAATGGCTGTTAAACAATATGGATATTATATAAAAGGCAATAAAGTTGCTATTGTAGAAAAAGATACTCAATTTGATAATGATACATCATCTAGAGATTTTGGGCCAGGATCTGAAAGGGCTCAATGGAAATCACCTAAATCTGATGTTACTGACGGACTGGAAATAGAATATGTATATAGTCCTGAGTATACTATTAATGATGCTAGTGAAACTTGTTCTGTAACAAGCTATGATGAAGAAGCTGGTACAGGTCTTTTAAAATTAGTAGGAACATCTTTTCCAACTTCTGGAATTACTCATATAGTAGTAACAGGTAGCGATAAATGGAATGGATTGCATAAAATAAATACATTATCAAGTTCTTCTGCTATGGTTTTAGAAACTAAATATAATGGAGCATCTGTTACAGAATCATTTACGTTTTATAAAGATGTAGATACTTTAAATGACGAATCAGATGAAGTAAGAGTTTCAAGCTATTTAAGTAAAGCAATAGTTTACTATGTTAAAGCTAGAGTTGCTGAAGATACTATGAACATAGAGGCTAAAGAGTACTTTATGAAAGAATTTAGAAAGATGTTAGAAAAACATAACAATACGAGAGTTGGTGGCTTAAGAATAACGGCAGTAGGCTCTCATGGAATAATATAATAAACAAGCCCATTCACGCTCAGCCAGAGCTTAGGGTAGGAGGTAAACATGGCAAATAAAAGAAACGGTGGATTACAAGGATTCACAGTACAAGAAGCTCAAAATGCTTCATTAGGACAAGCAGGTGTTGCATTTCTTAGCGACACATCAACTTATACACCCCCAGAAAATCAAATAGTAATAGCAATTCAGTTTGTTCAAGATACTGTATTTGATTCAGCAGACGCAACAACAGCACATGCAAATTGGCCTACAGATGCACAGGGTGGTCCTGGTACAAATAGTGATGCTATTAATCAAAAAGTTATGCCTGCAGGTATTACAATATATGGAAGATGGAAAACAGTAGCATTTGATAGTGGTGCTGCATTTTTATATTTAGGAGCATAATGTTAGGTTTAAGTAATAGAGTATCTAATCACAAAAAAACTCCGTACAGTTCAGATATTGCTTTAGATTTTGATGGAGGGTCTGATTATATGTATGTTCCAGACCATGCTGATTTTAATCATAGTAATGGTAGTTTTTCAAAATTTAGTGTATCATTTTGGTTTAGAGCGCATGACTATACAGGCACTTTAAGTAATGACCAAGTATTAATAGGTAGATTTGATTTAAACGATAAAAGAGAATGGATGATTTATATGCATTCTTCTAGAAATATTAGAATAGCTACTTGTGATGATGGAACTGTAAGTAATAACAAAACTTATGAAACAACATTTACAGTTAGTGATGGTAATTGGCATCATTGTTATTTTAGATATGATGGAAGCAAAAGTACTGCAGACCATAGAGTCTATGCTACAATAGATGGGGCTAAGGTATTAGGTTATGGTAGTAGTGCAAATACAGGCACAATACCATCTAATTCTTATGCTGAATTATTTGAAGCAGACCAAGATTTATATATAGGGGCACTTCATACCGATGGAACAGCAGCAAGATTTTTTGATGGTCGTATAGATGAAGTGTCTTATTGGGATGGACATTTTTTCTTTAATTCTTCTGGTAATGCAGCAGAGTATATATATAATAATGGAGTGCCTAGAGATTTAACTCATACAGGAGGTGGTAACGAAAACTGTAAACATGTTTTATATTTAAAGATGGGTGATTGGTATAAACATGGTTGTGCTGCTCCAACTGGAACTTTTCCAGTTAGTGGTGCAAATCCTATGGACGCTGACAAGTATCAAGGCAGTGCAAATTCGCATATAATCGCTTGTTTAAATTATGCAGGTGGTAAGCCTACTAGGGGACCAAACTTACTTAACAATGGTGATGTTTCAACTGCTATAACAGAATTAACTGCAAGTGATAATGATAATGGAGTAAGTACGAACACTAATACTTGGAGAGTAAAAATTAATGGTAGTGATACTGGTGCAACTTGTATAAATGATACGGCTATTTACAGGTCAAATAGTCGTTCTATAAAAATGACTTGCAATTCAGAAAATAGTTGGATGGCACTAATGTTAAATACAAATGCTGCATTAGAAAATGGAGCTTTTTATGAAGTAGATATGTGGGCTTATGGTCATACAGATATGTCAGATGCAGGTCAAGGTTGGGCAACAGTTCAATTAGAATTAGATGAATGTATTGAAGGTGATGCTCAGTACGGTAAAAGTGGAGAAGGAAATATTCAAGGCTCTCAATTTAAGACAGGTAAATGGACTAGGTATACTTATATAGGTAGACATAATAAAGGTTCTGATGCTGTGGAAATGTTTTCTGTTGCAAGGTCAACAGGTCAGTTAGGTATAGGTGCAGGTACAGGTCCTATAACTTGGAATTATGATGATATGAAAGTACATAAATTATCAGGAGAGCATCATGCAATAATTGTTAGTGCTGCTAACGTTACATCAGGAGAAGGAGTAAATCAATAATGGATTTAAAAGAAAGTATAATAAAAAACGAAGGTTATGTAGGTATTGTTTATAAAGATAGTTTAGGTATAGACACTATAGGATATGGCTTTGCAATTAAAGATTTAGAATTAGATAAAGATATATGTGATCTTATTCTTGAACGTAAATTAAAAGATCTTGAAAGTAGAGTTAAGCTTAAATTTGGATGGTATCCATTTATGCCTAAACAAATACAAGATGTAGTTATGGAAATGTGTTACCAATTAGGTGTAACAGGGTTTTCTAAGTTTGTAAAAACAATTACTTATTTTAAAGATAAAGATTTTAAAAATGCTTCAGTTGAAATGCTTGATAGTTTATGGGCTAAACAAACACCTAATAGAGCAAAAGAAATGAGTGAAATAGTAAGGAGTTGTGCTTAAATGGACGCAGATACACTAAAATCAGCAATAATTGGTAGTGGTGGTATAAGCATCCAATTTATGGATATGTTGCCTGAAATCGTACGTTTAGGCGTTGGAATCGTTACTATAATATATTTTGTATATAAAATTGCTTTAATTAGAAAAGAACTAAATAAATAAAATAGAAAGGGGAAGCTATGGATAAAGGTGTTGTAAAAAGAGTTATTGTAACTCCAGATAAGCATTTTCCATTACATGATCAACCAGCTATTAATTGTTTAAAAAAAACAATAGAAATAGTAAAGCCAGATGCTTATATAGATTTGGGAGACGTAGGAGAATGGCATGCATTTAGTGCCTGGAGATTTAAAAGAAAAAAAGCACCACCATTAGAATATTTAATAAAAGATTTTGAAAGGGATGTAAAAGATGTTAACAGTGGAATGGACCAAATTGACGAGAGTCTTGATAAAATTAATTGTACAGAAAAGTATATTACTGAGGGTAATCATGACAATTGGCTTAATATGGCAGTTGAGAAATATCCCTATATTCCTCAGTATAAATTTGCTTCTGCTGTTAAGCTTGCTGACCGTGGGTACAAATACTACCAGTTCGGGAAACATCTTAAAATGGGAAAACTATACTTTTATCATGGTCATCAATATGGTGGTCAATATCATGCTGCTAACCATATTCGTAAATTAGGATGCAATGTAATGTATGGGCATTGGCACGATTTACAACAAATGTCAATGACTCACATGGATGGACCAAAAAGTGCTTGGAGTATAGGTTGTTTAAAAGATATGGGACCAAAGTCTAATGAGTGGTTGGCTAATAGAAGAATTAATTGGGCTCATGCTTTTGCTATTGTTGATTTTTATAAAGGTGGTTTATTTACGGTACATATCATCCAAATGATTAATGGTAAGACCTCGTTATGGGGAGAGTTGATTGATGGTAACAAAAAAGGAAAGTAATGGACATACTTACAATATTGGAACAATTTGGAATACCCGTTGCTGTAGCAATGGCATTCGGATTTTTTATATGGAGACAGAACAGGTTCATACAAGAAACTCTAATGACAGAACTAGACCAAGACTTCAAGAGGTTGGAAGGTATTATTATTAAATTAATTGACCAACAAAAGTTGGTGCAAATGGAACAAAAGAAGTTAAATGGTATATTTAAAGCACAGGTAGAAATTATTGCTAGATTGTCTGGAAATGGATTAAAAGACAAGTTTTTAAGAATAATGGAAAAAGGTGGAATGGCTGATGAATGAAACTAAAAAAATAAAAATAGAAACTCCTATAGGATCTATTGAAAGTGATAGTGGAAATCATTTTGTTGATATAGCTAGCGTTATGCTTATTATTATATGTGTTTTAATGTTTAAAAAAATATGGAGATTATAATGCAACTTAAAAAGAAAACTAAAAGCACAGTAAATAAAGCAGGTAACTATACTAAACCTACTATGAGAAAGAATTTATTTAATAGAATAAAAGCAGGAAGTAAAGGAGGGCCTGCAGGTGTTTGGTCTGCTCGTAAAGCACAATTACTTGCAAGGCAATATAAGAAAAAAGGTGGAGGTTATAGATAATGCAATTAAAAAAATCACAACAGTCACTTAAAAAATGGGGTCAACAAGATTGGGGATACGTTAGTAAAGGTGATAAGAAAAAACCTAAATCTAAACGTGGAAGATACTTACCTAAATCTGTAAGACAAAGTTTAACTCCTGCACAAAAAGCTGCTGAAAATAGAAAAAAAAGAAAAGCTAATAAATCTGGTAGAGTGTCTGCTAAATACTCTAAAGATGTTGCTAGAAAAGTGAGGAATGCATAATGGCTAAAACTCCAGCATGGCAAAGAGCAGAAGGAAAAAGTAAATCAGGCGGATTAAATAGAAAAGGTGTAGCTTCATATAGGGCTGCTAATCCTGGCTCTAAATTAAAAACTGCAGTTACTACTAAACCTTCAAAATTAAAGAAAGGTAGTAAAGCTGCTAATAGACGTAAATCATTTTGTGCTAGAATGAGTGGTATGAAAAAAAGATTAACAGGAGCAAAAAAACGTAGAGATCCTAATAGTAGAATAAATAAATCTCTTAGAAAATGGAATTGCTAATGAAACTTCATAAATGAAAACATAATAATAAACCTCATCCAGTTGGGATGAAACATAAAAAAAAGAAACAACAATATAAAATAACAAACACTAAATACAAAGAAGGAGTGTAAAATGCCATACGGTAAAGGAACATATGGATCTATGAGAGGTAGACCATCAGCTGCTAAAAAAGCTGCAATGAAAAAGAAAATGAGTCCAGCTATGAAATCTAAAATGATGAAAAAGAAAAAAATGGCAGGACCTAAAGTAATGAATAACACATACAAAGTAGGGAGATAAAATGGTTGATATAATCATAGCTTATTTAAAAAGCAATAGAGAAGAGATTATTGATGGTATTAACAAAAAAGTTAATTTACCATTAATATCTGAAGCAAAAGAAGAAAAAATCTTTTCATCTTTATTTGATGCTTTTATGGAAGTACTAGAGAGCGTATTAAGCAAAAAAGGTAAATAATGCCAAAGCTTACACTTAATTTAAATGATTTCTCTGGTGGAATAAATACTTCTAAAAATGCTAGGGATATAGAAATTAATGAAGCTCAAGACCTTGATGGCTTAACAAATTACGAACAAGGTTCATTAAAACTTAAGGGAGGGTTTGTTAGGCCTGCAGGTTTTCAATCTGCTTTAGGAGGTTATAATGATGAAACTGTAAATTTAGGTGTTCCTAATTTATACCCTGTACATCCTGAATATTCTTTTAGAATTATAGATAGAGCAGACGTTTCTGTTAGTAGTGATACTGCTACTTTTACTATAAAAGAAAGTGGTACAGAAGGAACAGATGGTGCTCATGGTTTAGAAAATGGAACTAAAATTGTAATATTTAAACAAAGTAGTAATACAGATTACATTGGACTTCAATTTGATATTACCGTTGTAGATAGCACAAGTTTTACTGCTACAGGAGCTACAGGACTTACAAGTGGTATAGATGTATCTTATGCTGTAGGAGTTAATTATTTAACCTCAGGACAAATTAGTGAAACAGATAACGCTATATTTGGAAATCTTTCAAAGTTAGAACATAAACAATCAAATACATTTAATCGATATTTATTAAAAGCTACACAAAATTCAATATTTGGATATTATAATGTAGGGTATAACAAGTCTTGGTATGGTTCAAATAAAATAGATAGAAATTATGGATATAAATATCCTTGGCTTTTTGATGTTAGAAATACATGGGACTTTATACAAACTGATGGAGGTTCTGGTTATGATGTTTATGCATCTGCACCAGTTCATGATATAATTTACGAAAAAGGTATGGTAAAAGCGTTAAGTAGTTTTTCAGGCTATTTAAGAAATGGGCTTTGTAAAAGACCTGTAAACTATATGTATATACCTAAAAGAATGAATTTTGGAGCAGGTGCACATGTTGATAAAAAATCAGCATATTTTATAGCTCCTGGATGGTATAATATGAGAAGTCATATTTTGTGTCCTGAAGAATATTATGATCATGCAACAAGTGCTCCTTATACATCTGCAGGAACTTTAGAGTTAGACTATGATGCAACTTCTAATCCAACTATAACAAATCCATCAAAAGCACATCAAGTTGCTGTTGTTTTAGGTACTGGTAATAATGCTGGTGATGGAGATTGGCAATTTGCAACTGGTGATCATAGAAAATTAAGATTAGGAGTTAGCTTTATATATGATAATATAAGTCTTGCTTTTGGTCAAGAATCTCCAATATCTCAATTGGGAAGCAGTGCATTAACAATGACAAGTTGCGAAGATGATAAAGCGTTATGGATATATATGAAAGTATTTAGAGGTGAAACTACGTGTAATGATACTGAAAATGATTATTTATATGATGTTGGTAGCACAGTTCCTAATGTAGCAGTACCTGAAGCTAAAGTTTATACTGGCGCATCAACACTTTATAAATCTTGGAATCCTAGAATTGTAGGAATAAATCTCTATATTACAGAAGATTATAATGGCCCTTTAGATAGTCCTTTATGGCTTGCAACTTTTCCTACAAAATGGAACGGTAAAGCAGTTTCTTGTGATAACAAAACAGGTTTAGAAAAATGGTCTGAAGCTGCTGGTGGTGAAGACACGAATGGAATTTGTATTCAAAAAATTCAAAATATACAAACACCACCTACTATTCCTTATAATTTAAAAAATGGTTATGATCATGAAGATCAAATAAGTGCTTGGTATAAAACAGGAGCAATAGTAAATAGAAGATTATATGCAGGAAATATACAGCAATTTACAACAAAACCTCAAGATGCAAATAAAAACTATTATGCTAAAACATATCCTGATAGAATCATAAAATCTCCATTAGAAAAATTTGATATACTGCCTCAAAATGATTGGGTAGATGTTATGCCTCAAGATGGTCAAAGTATTGTTAAATTAGTAGCGTCTAATAATGAATTGTTAATATTTAAAACTAATGATTTATATGTATTAGATTGTTCTGGTGAAATAGATGTTTTAAGTAAAACTTTTATAGCAAAAGGATGTTCTAATCCTGCTTGGATAGTTAAAAGTTCAGACTATGTATTTTGGTGTAATAACAATAGTGTATATGGATATAGAGAAGGTCAAATAGTCGATTTACTTGCAAAACAAAATACAGACTTTTGGGGCAAAAGAATTTCTTCTAGTATGCACCCAGTATATGACCCATCATCTGAAACATTATTTGTTTTTTGCAAAAAAAGTTCTAATAATGCATATGATGATTCTTGTATAGTTATAGATATTACAAATGGTTCAGTTTCATGTAAATCAAGTTCTACTGAAGCAAACACTATTTTTCATAGTGGTGGAGCAATAATGGATAATAAGGTTTATATAACTGGTAGAGTTTCTGGAAATGGTGGTGGTACTGATGATGATGATCATTCTCATGAAGAATTTAGGTCTCAAGTTTCTACGTCCCATGTAAAAGGGCAAAGACTTATAGCTAGTGTTAGTTTTGGTGTGGCCGATAGTGATAGTAGTGCAGGACAAAATATATTAAGTAGTAATGCTTCTTATGCTTTTATTAGAAAAGGATCAAGTTGGGTTCAAGTAAATAAAGCTGGAAAAGGTTTTAATACTACTGTTGTTTCAGGAAACACAAAACAAAAAGCAGATTACTTAATAGAAGATTTAAATAAAAATTCTTTTAATGGATCTTTAGATTATAACTTAACTTTTAATTATAATGAAGATAGCGATGTAGTTACAGGTAAAATAATATCAAAAAATACAGGCACCGCATTTAATCCTATAGTTGCTACTGCTTCTGGTTATAGTAATACAGGTTTTGCTTTTGCTTCTGCACAAAGTTCAGGTAATATTTCAATAGCTAATACTACTAATTTTAATTATAAAATAATTCAACTAGGTACTAATTCTGTTGCTGGAGTATTTAATATTAAGCCACAAAGAAACGGATATACTGAAAGCGGAGTTTCTTATAGAATGACAGTGTACTTATCTAATAAAATTGTTAATGGATCAAAACAATATAAAGCATATACTGCAACTTATGTTACAGGTCAAAATGCAGGATATTTATTAGGGTCAACGTCTTATACAAATGATAATACAAATGATAATATAGTTAGTAATTTAAGGGAGTTTTTTATTCATAATTTTTTTAGAGGATCAGAAACAGATGACGCAGGATTTAAAGGGTCAGATTTATTTACTTTTGGATCATTGTCTGGAAGTTCTGGAAATAAAAGTTTTGATATGACAATTATTAATCCTGAAGAATATGATGATGTAATAGTAGATACAGAAGTAATATCTGCTAATGGCGCAGAACTTTATGTTTATGATAATGAAGCTACTAATATTATAACGTCAGTAGGTGATTCTGTTTACATAACTCCTGATATTGATTTTGAAGAACCTAACATAAGAAAGAAAATATATAAAGCTTATATTACATATAAAGATGCTGGTCCTTATGGAAGAATGTCTGTTTATCATCAAATAAATCAATCTGGAACATGGGTATTGTCTACAACTTCTGGAACAAGTAATTCAGGATATTTAGATGAAAATAAAACTAATTTTTATAGACAAGAAATAACGTTTGGAACTGATGGAAACAATGTGTTTTCAATAGCTTTAAAATTAGAAAATCAAGAAACTATTAAAAGTTTTGAAATAAACGATATATCATTTGTTTATAGAATAAAGAATCCTAAATAATGAAATATAATAAAAATTATGTATTAAGAAAATCAATTTCTACTGGAGTTCCTAAACCTACTGAAGGTATAGAAGGTGATTTAAAAATATGTCACGTTTCAGGTAAGTATTCTTTATATGCTAAAACTAAAACTAATTGGAAATTAGTTTCTAATTTATACGACACTGATTCTTTAGGTAATAAT
>VTLG01016408.1_pt1 | contig 32047 bp, 51 predicted proteins | sample 4694571 | NCBI WGS metagenome assembly VTLG01 (sample SAMN12604809, study PRJNA352737) | marine metagenome | biome: ENVO:00000447; feature: ENVO:00000209|ENVO:00000569|ENVO:01000036; material: ENVO:00002151; isolation source: viral sequences binned using virsorter ...
TCAGTTAGGGAAGCGACTAGACCCACTGTGAAAGTCAGTGCTACCGCTATCGAGTCCAACACCGCTTCTTTAGCTAGTGCATTAGATGGGAATGCGGTGCTGGTTGATTACTACAATAGCTAGAGGGAGTGTGGAATGAAGTTTGAAATCATAGATGGAAAGAAGTATTTCTATTCGGATGAGCGTTGGTTCTGGCAAAAAGACCGCTCCAAACCTCTTGTCCTTGAGACCGATGAACGAGCCGCGGTTTTGTATGCCGCTGTAGGAACTCGGATCTTAGAACAAGCGGCATATGAGTATGGAATTCTGCGAAAGCCAAAAGCTAAGAAATCAGTAATCAAAAAAGTGGACAAGGCAATGCCTAAAAAATCTAACAAGGCTGTTGCAAAGTCCAGCAATAAAAAAAAAGGGACATCTAAATGGCGTTATTAACTACGGCGGAACTTCTCGCCCATGTTAGTTCTGATCTGGCAACGGCATCCCTTCAAAGGTTGCTGGATGACAGCGAGTCGGACATTATCAAATTCTTTGGTCCGCATAGTGCCAGCAGTAGTCAAGTGGAAACCTTGATCGGTGAAGGACGCTCTATTGTGTTTGTAACCAAGTCAGTTTCAGCCGTCAACTCTATCGTTGAAACTATTGGAAGAACGTCCACGACCCTAAGTGCGGATGATTACGAAGTCCACAGCAATTTAACGCTGGAACGGCTTGATAATGGAACCAATGCCCGCTCCGCTTGGGGCGACAGAGTTAAGGTCACTTATACTCCAAAAAGCGATACAGACCAGCGGAAAAGAGTCCAGATAGACCTCTGTAAACTTGCAATAAATTTTGAGGGACTCAGTAGCGAATCGAGTGGAAATTATTCACGGTCATTTGGGGACTACCAACTCGAACGCCAGCGGATTCTAAGCAATCTTAGACATGGTTTTTCCTTTGTGCAATAGAGGGAGGAGTATTGGCAAGAACCAGCATGACGATGCAGGCATATATCCAGCGATCAACGGTTGGGAAAGACGCTTACCGGAACCCGTTGCCTTCAAGTTGGTCTGCCCTGTCAACAACCTCGGCTCGTTTCTGGAGTACGTCCAGCCAAGAGATTATAGATAACAAAACAGTCATAGTCGAAAATCTCACGGGGCTGATGCCTCTTGGAACTGACATTACCTCCAGCGACAGACTGGAAAAGATTACCGATAGAAATGGAACGACCTTATTTGCTGGCGAGCTTGAGGTGTTAAGTGTCCAGCGGATCAATACACATTTAGAAGTTATTGTAAGGAAAGCGGAATGAGTTTACTGGAATCTAGTTTTAACAGTGAATGGAACGGCGACAAGGTCAAGAAAACATTTAAGGACGCTTGTCATACTGGGATCAATAAAGTCATGGCTGATTGTGTTGGCTACTCTAAGGCTAATCATAGCGGCTGGCAAAACAGAACGGGGCTGGCTGAGGGAAGCATCAAGATTCAAGCATTTGCTCAGGAGCGTGGCGGAAGTATTATCGGTATCTGGGGAAGTGCGGATGTGGGTTACATGATCTGGCTGGAATACAAACACGGCTCCAGTCTTAGACGATCAGCCGACATTAACTACAGAAAGCTTGATGAATACATCAAGAAAGCATCAAAGAAGACGTTAAATTGACCGTTACTGCATCTTATGGGTCAATCTAAGGGGATTGTACTAGAAGTTTAGGAGCTTTACTGTGGCGGCAATACAAGATCTGGTCGGAAGCTTAATAAATATACTGGGATCTGATTCTAGCGTTGCGGCATTGGTAGGCACTCAGCCGAATGACCGAATTTATGGGCTGGAATTAGATGTTGATGAATCCGCAAATATGCCTCGAAAGTCGATTGTTCTTAATCTTGCGGGAGGAGAGGGGCGACATGATTATTCGGATTACTCGGTTAAGCGGATTGATGTTTTCAGTTACGGCGAAACCCCCTTTGAGGCGAACAAGTTATACCGAACGGTATTCTCAGTGATGAAACACGTTAAAAGGGAAAATTCAAGTTCGGTTTTAGTTCACAGATGCAGTCTGGAATCTGGAGGCGTTTTCATGCGTGATCCAGATACCGACTGGTCTTTAATTTTGTCAACATGGTCTGTCATGTACGGAGATTCTACAACGTGATGACGGACGGAGTTTAAACTTTAGATTTTAAAAAAAAAGAAAGGAAAAATAAATGGCAACTACACCATTTGAAATTATCGTAGCCCCCTTTGATGTTTACATTGCTGATGTTGGAACTAGTTTTCCACTAGTCGATGGAGGTCTTTCGGCTTGGGTACAGCTTGGAACATCGGGTAGCAAATCTTTCACCGAGGACGGCGTTGTTGTTGCCCATACCCAAACGATAGATTACCATCGTAGCTACGGCGACACAGCACCAGTTAAAGCGACCAGAAGTTCCGAAGACTGTACGATTTCCTTCACCTTAATGGACTTAACTCTTGAACACTACAACCGAATCTGGGAAAACACTCTTACCACTACCGCCCAATCCAGCGGGGTTGCAGGAATCAAGGAAATCAATATCAAGAAGGGACTGGATGTTGGAGCAGTTGCAATGATTATCAGTGGACCTTCACCTTACGCCGATGCAATGGATTTTCAGTACCAGATTCCGAAAGTCGTTCAGAGCGGTTCGCCGTCCGTAACCTACAGCAAGTCAGCACCTGCGGGGATCTCTCTGGAGTACACGATTCTTAGTGATCTAACAGCTAGCTCCGCTTCAGCGAGTATGGGCAAACTAGTCCAGCAGTATCAGGAACAAGGATAAAACAATGGGCGAGAATAGCAGAGCCATAGCAACGGAAACATCGATGATGAGGAAAGCGGCAGAGACTCTCTATTCCGTAGCCCGTGAACATAAACAAGCATCAGCATATCATCGGAGGCGTTCTCGGATCGTAATGAGGAGCTTATCGGAACTAAAAAGCATCTGTAAAAAACTCGGCATTGAACTACACCTACAAATTGACGCAGATACGGAGAGTATTCATGGTCAAAAACAACAATTCAAACAACAGTCTTCTCAGCTTATCTACTCAAAGGGCGGAGCGGAAAAAAATCACGATTGATGATGTGGTTTATGAGATTAAAAATCGTGAAGAATTAACGCTCGCTGAACAGCACGAAATGGGTCGGATGGCTAAAATAATAGAGATTCTCTCTGACAGTGAAAACGAAGACAAGCATGACGATATATGGTATGAAAAAAAATATGCCCGTATCTTGAAGCTAGTTGAAAAAGCGATTAAATCCATCGTCTTTGCTCCTCCCGAAGTTTTAAGCTCGCTCCAAGATGAACAACGGATACAGATATTCTCGACGGTTTTCGGGGAGGGGACGGGGGAAGCCCCCAAGAAAGCCCCCAAGATGAAGGAGAAATCTATCTAGTTCAAGCATTGTCGAGACTGATTAGATTTTACGGCGGGTCTATTTCAGACTGGCTAGCGACACCCGTTTGGATGATTGAGGAATTTCTGGAACAGATGTTGGTACTGCAAGCTGAGGAACAACTGAATGAAGTTACTACCGTTGCGCTGGGTACTGGAAGCGTTGAAAAGAATGAAAGCCGCAAAATTATCAGGGACTTAAAGCGGCAAGCTAAGGGAAGAAACGCAGTTAAGAAAACAAGACCTACTGGAACCGTTGAAGATATGAAAAGAAGCATGGAAAGAATCGGAATTGGAGTCGAATTAATCGATGGCAAGTGATCTCGGAACCTCAGTATTGACGTTAAAAACCGATACCAAGCAATTTGAAGCCGGTATTGATTCTGCAAAGAAGCGTATGGAAAAAGTGGGAGCCTCTATGCAGAAGGTAGGGGCTGGCTTATCTGCTGTCGGAGCTGGATTTGCTCTCGCTTTAAGCGGTGTACTTGAGTCGGCTGACAAGATCGGCAAGGCTAGCGGATCAATTGGAGTTGATGTTGAGCGGTTGCAGGGATGGTTTTATGCGGCTGATACTGCCGCTGGCGTTAGTTCGGACTCAATGGTTAAGATGTTCGGAAAGCTATCGGATGCTATTGATGATGCAGGATCTGGTGGCAAGACATATGGGGATATATTTGAACAAATGGGAATCGCTGTAAAGGATTCCGAAGGGAACCTTCTCAGTGCGGATGAGGTACTTTTACAACTTGCTGACCGCTTTGCACAAGGAAAAGTCAGCACGGAGGAAATGGCGGCTGTACAGGGGTTATTAGGAGGGAAAATGGTTGCCCTCATCAATCTTTTTAAACTCGGATCAGAGGGGGTTAATGGGCTAATTACGGAATCTGGGAAGTACGGTGTAATGACACAGGAGCAGATTGATGCCGCAGAAGATTTTAACGATGCGATGACAAGGTTGGGGATGGCTTTTAAGGGACTGATGTTTACATTTTTAGATAGTGACTGGATGAAGTGGCTGACCGAAAATGTAGAGGTCATGGCGTTGTGGATAGCAGAAACGGCAAAGGCGAATCCGTGGCTTGTTAAGTTAGGTCTGGGTATTGGTGCTGTTAGCGTTGTTATCGGACCACTGTTGATCGGTTTAGGATTGCTTGTAGCGAGTCTGAAAATGCTGGCTCCTCTGTTATTTATCGCAAAAATTCTAGTGATGTGGAAAGTTTATGCGGCTGTCGCCATTGCAGTTCTCCTATATTTCATAGTTACGAATAAAACGGTCCATAAAGTCGTTAAAGCTGTGTGGGCATTCGTAGTCAAGGTTTTTAAGGGTGCTTTGCAGTTGATTGTTAATGTAATGAAGGGACTTGTTAAAACCATAGTTAGGGATTGGAAATTCATCGTTAAAATCTTTGATTCTGCTATGAAGTTTATTTGGAATGGGCTGAAAGGGTCTTGGAAATTAATTATCAAGCTTTTCAGTGCCAGTTTCAATGGGATCATCAATGGAGTGAAAGGATCTTGGAATTTACTCGTTAAAATCGTTAAAACTGGAATGAAGATAATTTGGAATGGGTTAAAAAGAGATTGGAATTTAATTATCAAGATATTTAGTACTAGTTTTAATGGGATTATTAATGGCGTAACTGCGAGTTGGGAATATATTGTTAATTTATTCAAGGACGCATTCAATGGGATTATTAATGGGGTGACTGCAAGTTGGAAATATATTGTTAATTTATTTAAGGACGCACTCTTGGGAATCGGAAGCGGAATCAAAAAGGGCTGGGAGTGGTTTACACAGATATTTTCTGCAGGATACAAGATAATAAATGACTTAACATTAGGGAAGCTGGGAAGTATTTTAGAAAGCATTAAACAGTTTATTACTGGTGTTGGCAGTTCGTTTTCTAGTTTGTTCAACAAGGCTATAAAGATTTGGGGAGATCTTTGGGCTAGTATAGGGACGATTCTATTTAAGGGAGTTGAGGTAATTCTAACTAAAATTTCTAATTTCGGCGGTGCGGTTGTCGATTACTTTCGAGATATGTTTAACGCTGTGGTTGGTAACTCAATTGTTCCCGATATGGTAGCAGGAATCTCGAACCACTTTACCTCGTTAGGAGAAAACTTAGTAGGGAACAATGGCTCCGTTAAAAATACCACGGAATTAGTTAGTGATCAATTCAATACTAGTGTTATCAGTGTTGGGGCTTCTCTGGGTAGATTTGACTCCGAATTTAACCCGAAATTAAAAACATCCATGAAGACCATGTCTGATAAGAACCATTTCGCAAAAATTTATGGTGAAAGTTCCGGTTCTGTCAATTCAAACATGGGTGATTTCTTCTCGGATATGGATTCTGGGTTTGGAAGGTTCGGATCGACTGGCGATATTGGAATAGGCGTGAAAAATTCAACGGAAACTTTAGGCGGGTTATTCGGTGGGTTAAATACCAAGACTGGAAAATTGCCCAACATTCTAACCTCAATCAAGGGCGGTTTAACCTCAATTAAGGATCACGGCTTGACTGGTCTGGCTGGCGTTGTGGCTAAAATTCTGGGAACCAGCGACACTACTGGATTGAAGGGCTGGAAGAAAACGGTAGTTTCTGTTTTAGTCACTGTCGAATCTATTTGGAGCGAACTTAAAAGTTGGATTGATAATCCAGATAAAATGAAGGCTCTGGTTCAAACCTTCAAAGACTGGTACGGGGTTGTAAAAGATGTGTTTGGGTTCATCACGGATTTGTTTAAAAAGGGCGATGACAAGAAAGGTAATACTTTTAGTAATGTTATCGATATATTTAAAGATTTAAAGGACAGCATATTTGGAGCTAAAGAACAGATGGACGCTTTAAACACGGCTTTTCTTTTCTTCATGGGACAAGCCATAATTGCCCGTTATATGGGTTTTCTTAATATTGGATTTACCGTTGGAGGAGGTGGTATTCTTTCACAGATGGAGTTTAGACGGATCGATGCTTCTACATTCGCCAGTTCATTACAACTAAATGACATTAACAAAAATACATCGGATCTTTACGAGTCATTTGAACGTGCTTACGGAGTTGGCACAACTGGCATCTTGAACGATATCAGGAAAAACACTTGGGAAACTGTTGCTGAAGTGGAAACCCTCCGAGAAGAAACTGCTCAATGGTCTGAAACAAATGGTCAGGGCATCGCTGAGATACTATGGGATATTTCTGCTGATATTGAGGACTTGATGCACCTTACGGACGAGTCATTGAACAATAATGGCAAGTCTGTTTCTGAATACTTGGCGGAACAGACGGGTCATTTTGAGGATACCCAACACCTCATTGAGGAAGCTGGAGTCAGTAACGATGAATGGCTTACCAAAATAGAAGCCAACACGCTTAAAACTGCTAACAATACAGAAAAAATTAAGGATGACATCGCTGGTGGAGTACAGATCAACCAGCCGATTACCGTTACGGTTGGGAATCCCAGTGCGATCAGGAGTTCTTTCACGGGAGTTTCAGCCCAGTCGATTGGCACTAGTGTTACATCGGGTCTAGCGACGGTCATGGCACGGGAAAACACACGGCTCATTAATGCCATTAAGGATGCTCTCAAAAAGAACACTGGCGGTCTAAGGTCATCGGTACAGAAATTGGTGAGCGAAACCTCATGAAGAATTTTACCTATATTCTCGATTCCCTTAATTTAGCCAGAACCCAGTCCCCGACATTGTCTGAAACCAGCCAGAACGGAGCGTATCCTGCCGAGAATATGATTGCCCTCCCAGTTTCTAAACCGTTCCGCAGTGCTGACGCTGGGCTAAGTAGCCAGAAAACCCTGATTGAGTTCGGTGGCAGCCAGACCATAGACACCATCGCTTTGGTGAATACCAATCTCAGAGCTGGAGCTACCATCACTATCAAGGGAGGAAGCGGTAGCGATCCCTCTTCCGTAGTTACTGGGTTCACTTTCAACGGACTGGGAAGCGGTACGGTCTGGGCTGTTCGCTCCTCAACGGTAGCTCATCGATATTGGAGCATCACTTTAACCGATGCTGGTCATTTAGATAACTATCTAAGCGTTGGGTATTTGGTCATGGGAGCGAAAGTGACGCTATCGACCCAGTTTCTTCCAGAATGGACGAAGGAACGGGTAAAGGTGGTTCGGCGATCTGAAAACGAGATTGGAGTCCCCATGATCGGTAGTAAATTGTTCGAGGGGACTCGTGTTGGAATGACCTTTGGAGGTCTGAGTATCACTGAGCGAAATGAGGTTGATTCCTTTTTAGACAGTATGGACTTAGGTGTTGATCCGCTTCTGTTCATCCCAGATTATGATGAGACTGATGCTTTTTACGGGAGGCTGGAGGAAAGCCACATTATTGAGCAGATGAACGCAAATGTCGCCTCCATTGGATGTGTTTTCGTTACCCATAGCTTTGGATTAGTGGTAAGTTAAAATGGCTCAGCATGAAATATTTGTTCAATTCCTTTTGGATTCTGGAACCAAGTACTGGTCTTTTCGGGATATCCAGTTACCGACCCAATTTTACGAGGGACGATTGCTTTCTGTCGGTGAGATTGGCAGTGAAATCTCGGTTCTACCCAGTGAGTTTCGCATCAATTCTTTTTCTATTGATCTGGATAATTCCGATGGAGCGATTACCGAACTGAAAGATGCGGAAAGTTTCATCAATAGAGAGATTAAGGTCTATCTTGGTACGATTGATAGTGCCGCAAGTTTTACCCAGCAAGCTTCTTTCAAATCCACGGGCTGGAGCCAATCGGGTGATTCATTTTCAATTGAATTCTCAGACAGAACATTGCTGGTTTTTGACCAGAAAATAAGCCCCAGTTTAAATACCACGACCTTTCCCGATTTACCGAGTTCAGATATTACGCCACGCAATCTTATTCCTCAAGTCATCGGAGAAATCAGTCAAAGTGGAGGGGGAGTGCCAGCTTACAGAATCGACCCAGCTTCCAGCCAAAGTAAGTATCGGTATGTTGCTTGTTTAGAAACTGCTAAGAGTATTGACCAAGTTTTCAAATATGGGGTTCTTCAAGGGAGCGGATATTCGACCTCGGTTGTGACCTACGGAACAACCCAAGTCACCGTAATTGATTTTGACGCAGATCCCATTGATGCCGATCGGTCAGATGAGGAGCCGATAAGCTGGAACGGTAAAGGATTAACGGATGACGGGACAACCAGTGGAACGCTCCTTACCAATCCCAGCGATATTATCAAAAAAGTCCTGTTGTCAAATGGATTTGTCGCTGGTGATATTGACAGTTCGGGGACATTTACCACTGTGAAAAACCAATTCAATGAGCGAGGAATCGTGGGCTGTTTCTGCGAAACCGATGATACTATTTCCCTGAGAGATCTTTCTGAGAAGTTTTCGGAATCGTGGAACGCTACAATCATTATCACGGCAGATGGAAAGATTGGTCTAACCGCTCCGCAACCCATGCCATCTCCCTCGGCCCGTCTGGGGCTGCCTACACTTAAAGAAGACCAGATTGTTCTCGACAGTTTTGAAATGACTGGAGTAGAGTTTCTTTCGAGTTCAATTAAATTTAAATACAACCGAAATTTCGTTAAGGAAAGATGGGAAACGACTCAACAGATTGACTCGACGAGGGCATTGACCGATTTGGGAGAGGCTGTTATTGAAACTGTGGAACTTCCCTACGTCAATCACACCAGTTCGGCTTCTGGAGTGGCGAATGACAAGCATTTTTTTATGAGGGAATCGAGAGTGGTTGTAACGGTTGGCTGTGAGGCTTCCTTTTTCAAGAGTTTATCGGTCGGGAATGAAATTAAACTAAGCCATTTCAGAGGATTGGGTTCGGGGTTCTCGGATAAGATATTCCGAGTTATCGGAAAGACGCTGACGGCAGATAATGAGGCGCTGGTCTGTAGCTTGACGTTGGTAGATTTGTCTAGCGGTCTGGGATTATCTAACCAGTTCAGAAAGTTCGGCAACGAATCTATCATGGTCGGTGAATACGGCTTTATGACTGCCAGTTTCCAGTCCGATATGACCTCGATGCTAGATACGGAGGCACTTTACCCACTATTTAAAGAAACGCCCGTGATAACTTAGGAGGATTAAATGGCAAAACAAGCAACGACTCCAGTACTGCTCGGCACTGGTCTGACGACCCAGCATACCGTGTCAAGCGGAATGCAAACCTCCCTTGTCGTTTTGCACATGGTGAATACTCATTCAAGTGTGGTGAATGTGGAAGTCCAATTCATAGATTCTGGGCAAACTGCCAACGATAAGTATATTATCTTTGAAAGTCAGACTGGAACCAATGAGCTGGCGGCGGGAGAGACTAGAGAATATACAAGTGTGATGTTCAAAAATGCTGGTAGCTTCATACAGGCTCGTTCGGACGTAGCTTCGAAGATTGCTTTTTGTGCCAGCATCTTGGAAGAATCTGTCTAGAAAAAGGGAGAAAAAAGATGGGATTGTATTCGGATAAATCAAGTAACGTTACCGCAGATATCGCCACTGGATTAAATACAGTTATACCAGCCTCAAATACCGTAGACTCAGTCAATGATATTTTACTGGATAAGCTGGAGCCACGGTTACCCACCTCTGGCACACTGTCAATCCTTAGTGCCGCTAATGTCAACACTGAGGTAGATACAGCCCTGCAAAGTACCGCGGTAACTGTCGCTGGTACGACTGCCAATAGTGTAGCCAGCAGAGTAGCCAGTATGCACGGCAGACAGAAGCTCAAATGGCAATGGGCAGCCGCTTACATACTTCTCGGCAGTGCCTCCAGCGATGGCGATCATGTTGTAGTTGAGCTTGATGCCAAAGAGGGATTTCTTAGTTGTGTGGATATTTTCTGTGATAATGCCACTGCAGGGAATCAGGCGGATGCCGCCTTTACCTTAAATATTGAGCTAAATGATACCGCTTCTACTGCTGTTTCCCTTTGTGCTTCGGGTCTATTCAATACTTATTGGAAGGCGAATCGTATGTGGGGAGCTACAACGGCAGCCAATGCCGCTGGCGTGGCGGATACGATTCGGTTCCCAGTCAACCTACCTTTTACCAATACCAGCGCCGACTCACTTAAGGTATTTATCAATCTGACGAAGGGATCGGCTGGAGGAGCCATATTTTTAATGGTCAACTACGGGGAGGTGATAGCTTGAGCCATAAATTATACGGTAATTTGAAAACGATTAATGGAATAGAGAATGTTGTATGTGGCTTTGCAATCTGTGAAGACAAAAACCCAGACCCAAATCTATACACCGAGCTTGAGGGAGTTGAGCCAGTACCAGAACCAAAATTATATGTCGGCAGACAATGGGATGCTGGAACCAATACATTTTCTGAGGAATATTATCTGCCAGTTTACAAGACCGATATCCAGACAGACATTCCCCCAGCTAAGGAAAAGGTCAAAAGCTGGACGGAGGCTTACGACATGGCTGTGGAACTGGGTTCAAGTGCTGAGGTTGTTGCTGATCTTTTAGCGAAAAAGGACGAGGCAGTGACAGAACTGCAAGCTCTTTTGATCAAATGGCAGGAAGCGGAGTAGCAAGCGCATGGATGAAACTTCTGAAAATAGTAATGCAATCACACTAGAGGGGCTTCTAAAACGTCCTTAAGCGCTGTTTTTGTGCGTTTATTTAGTGTTTAAGCGAGTAATTTGAAAGGTTTTTAGTTAAATGACCCAGATAGTCTCAAAAATAATCGAAAAAATTCGAGGCAGAAAAAGTCAAAAGGTTTGGCATTTTGACCCGACTCGGAAAGGGATGCTCTCCCAGCATTTCTCTATAAGGGAATTATCTTGTAGGTGCGGTTGTGCTAAAATGGACTTTAATATGGATACTTTGGTGAAGCTCGAACGGGCGAGGGTGTTGGCTGGCAGACCGTTTAGAATTGCCAGTGGATGTCGCTGTGATTCCCACAATCGTGACGAGGGAGGACTAAAAAATTCCGCTCACTTGATCGGGAAAGCTGTAGATATTCAATGCCGTGGTTCTGAGGAGCGATATCACTTGCTGGAGTCACTGGGTCAGGAATTTAATCGTCTGGGGATCGCCAGTACATTCATTCATGTTGATGATGATGAGCGGAAACCTTCAAAAGTAATCTGGACATACTAGAGGAGAAAAAAAAAATGCTAAAGAAAAAACAATGGTATCTTTCCAAAACTCTTTGGACTTCAATATCAGCCTTTTTAGTCGTACTTTGCGGCGAATTGTTTGCCAGTCCATCAGTGGCTCTGGGTCTAGAAAAATCACTAGCCATAATTCTGCCGGTTGTAATGATGGTTCTAAGGCTGGTAACTAAATTGCCCATTGGTGACCCAGAGGAGTAATCAATGGCGATTGGCACACTGCTGGCTATAGCTGAAGTGGCTAAAGTAATCGGCGTTAGTGTTGGCAAGATAAAATCTCTTATCAAGCGGAAAAAAATACACGCTGTGAGAAAACAAGACGGCAATGATTACATTGAAGAAAACGAAATTAAGGAAATCGTTAAGCAAGCCTTAAAACAAACCAAAAAAAGTCTTTTCGGTTTTTCCTTTTCTGTGGGATGCTTCCGTATAAGGTTTAATGTCAACTGGGATTGAATGGTGCTGAAAAAAGATACATGGGCGGCTAGCCAGCAGAGAATCGAAAGTGATTTGAAACGGCTTTCTGAGGAAAACAAAGAGGACAGAAAGCAAGCCTCAGTGAATACCAAAGAACTGCATCAACGGATCGATCTAGCCACGCAGGAATTAAGCGAAATCAATAGTAAAATGTCGCTCCACTTAGGCAAAGTATCCACGCGCCTCGATATTGTTTCCGAAAACTTGAAACGACATAACAATTTTCGGATGCTTCTCAGCATGGCACTCATCGGAGCCGCCGTTAGCTTACTAGTGGGCATCATGCAACTTCTAAAATGAACGAAAAAGAATCAATTAAAAAAATCCAACTCAGTATACTCTTTTTTAAATTTCTTGAACGGTATGTCCTTAATTGATACTAAAGTTAGCCCATAATTATTAACACCTTTTTTTATAAAAATATCTTTTTTCTTAATTAATTTATTTTTAGAAAATACTTTATAATCGACTTGATGTTGCCAACGATTCCATTTCCAAGTAATTGTGCATATATCCGGGTGTTGTGCTTGTAATGATTGAGCCATTTTTAATCGTCCATCATCAATATATAAGCCCTCAGTATTACCACCTTTAAGTGTCATGGTAGCGGCTTTCCCTTGTAAGAAGGCATTAAATAATATAGTGCAATATCCATCTTTTAATACTCGGATACATAAATCGGTATCCTCATTATAGCTACCTCTCCATCGATGTTTAAGAGCATTATTAATTAATATACATGAATAGACTCTAGTATTTAAATAATAGGGTGGGTGAGCTTCTGTCGGCACCATAAAAAAACGATAATTTAATCCTGATATAGGCACATTCTCATATCTATCGGTAAAATCTTCACATATCTTAAATATAGTGCCTGTTTCTACTATGTTCCTTACGTTACGATTTAATCTATAAAACCCATCAATATTATCATCCATTATCCAATGCTTTAAATGACCATTCTCTATTGAGTGTTCCCATACCCAATTCCGGGCGGGTATTGAACCTTGTCCTAAATTTTTAAATGGTAAAGTAAGGATTTTATTTTTATCAATCACATTACTGTAATATTCATATTCCTGTGGCTCAATTACAATATGATAAGGAACTTTCATGCGTTCCAGTGCTTTACTTGTTAGTCGTGAATCCCAACGACCTTTAGATATTATGTAGATAGGATATTTAGGATTCATTGTTTATTGACCTTTCATAAATGCGGATAATTTTGTCGGTCCAGTTTTCTTTGCTGTGTTTCTTTTTTGTTTCTTCACTTATTCCCAACCGATCTGTATACGTCAACATTTTGAATTTTTCAATTTCTTTTACCAATTCTTCTGATGTGCAATTTTTATTCATCTTTTTATAATGCCAATCTCTTGCAGGAATGATTTCCGAAGCGTGTTCACCGCTCTTATTACATAAAAGAATAACAGGCACTCCGTGTGTAAGTGCTTCCAAACAAGTGATTCCCCACGATTCTACAGGCATAGTAGAAACATAACATCGTGCAGAGGACATAATTTTCAAAGTGTCTTGATGACTTAGTCCTCTGTAAGTGTGTTGTGGTTCTTTCCAATGAAGATTATCATCCCAATACTTTGTCTGGGCTTTGCTATGTTGAAAATTATCTTTGTTGGTAAGAATGCAGGATATCTTGTCAGAGTTAGCTAATTTCTTATGAAGAAGAAATGGATTCTTTGTTATATCGGTTCTTCCAATAGTTACCGCATCATAAAACGTTTTTTCTGATACTTCCTCATTGTCAGTAGCAAAGCCAGAGCCTATTGTACCCTTTACTCCCGTTAATGGTGATCCAGTAATTCGTTTAACGTTTTTATCGTGGAATTTCTGTTGATACTCTGAAACAAAATATAAGTATCCTCCCGCATCAATAAATTTTTGCATACCTTTCCACCAAGCGACATATCGTATATCACGAACAAGTGGTTCGTGTGCAATTGCAATTGTTGGTATGCCTAATTCTATCTGAGGATACAGCCAATATTGATCGATATCATTAATTATAATAAGGTCTGGTCTATGCTTGTGGACAGCACCAAGATAAATCTTATTTGTCTTTTTTTCTTTTCTATCTTTTGATGTAATTTCTATTGGAATTGAATCGGGGAATACCTCATATAAATTTTTGGTGAATTTCTCAATCCCACCAGTGATAGTTTTACTATGTATATTGTTACCGCTTCTTGATATATAAGGAAGAAGGATCTTTTTCATTGGATATTTAGTTTTATTTGTCATTTTTTTTATCCACATATCTGTCTCTAGAGAGAAAGGTTTTTCCATTATCGTAATTTAACTCCCCTCTTTTATATAGATCTTTTCTTTCTAATTCTGGGAACCACATTGATTTGCTATTAATATTTAAATGAGTTTGTTCCACTAGCTTAGCGAACTTCTGCAGATCTTCTTCATTTCTGAATCTAATAACTATTGTAGCGTGTGCCTCTACTTTTTTTTGATGGAACTCTGGCATGTCTTGCCATTCATTTTCCCAACTTTTTTTTATATTATTTCTTCCAAATAAAGTAATTTGGTTTGACTCTTTTTCTTTGTATGGTAATGGCATTTAACTTGCCCTCTTTTTTAAAAACATTAATTTTTACTTGATGAAATATAACAAATTATTTCGTTATGTTCAAGGCTATTCTACTAAATTGCATCAAGCAAGCAAAGAGACAACGATGGGACCCTCTAAATGGTTGGTTGTTATTGTTTAATACTTATAAAAGATAAAACTGCCAAGCCCAACCTAAAGACTCAGCTAGAGACCGACACTCCTGTTGTCTTATCAGTCCGAGTTTCCAGCTCTGACATTTAGTTCCGAGGACAGAACATATTCTTTTCTCTGATCTAATGAGTTTGCCTAGTGCCTCAAGCTCACCCATTCTTCTATGGACCTGATTGTAGATAGTACTGTAGTTAAGAGAAGGGAAGTTACTAATCTTGTTAGCTTTAATAAAGTGAACCAACTCCATACATGTAGCATCTAAGTCCGGCTTAATAGCGAAACACTTGAGAACCCCCTTCTGGTGGAGTTCCTTCTTGTTACCATTTATTTTCATTTTTTAAGTCCCCTTTGGTTGTAAATTAATTAGCTTTTTTTGAATACTTCCTAAATAGATAATCTTCTTCTCTTGGAGTCAGTTGGTACAACTGGGGTTTCAGTTCAAGTAATTTTTTAAACATTATCGGATGCCACTTCTTTTGAATCCGACATAGTTCGTCATAGTTTAAATCTATATTCTCGCCAGCATTAATCAAGCGATACCAGTTGGGACCAATTAGTAGCGTTCTTGGCTTGCTACGTTTAAAGGGGTTAATAACTTTTCCGAACGCATCTTTCATTCTTGGCGTGGAAGGACTCCGAATGAGGACTTCAAAGCTTTCAGAAATTTCATGGTCGTCAACATCCAGAAGCCCCGCCTCTTTTTGACTTTGTCTCATGCTCGGTAATTTCGGTATTTTAAATCTCATTGTTAAAATCTCCTTTTTTGTAAGGGGCTATTTCTAGCCCCAAGTTGGTTGTAAATTCTATTGGTTTCCCTTATCGGAATACCCAGTAATGTAATGTTTCAAAATCCTTTTCGGCTCTAGCTAATTTTTCCTTAAGATAACTCTCTTGTCTCTTAAGGTATTCAATGGAACTCTTTTGGTAAAAACACTTTTCATTTTTGTAATACAAATAATTATCATATGTGTTTGCAAACTCGATTGTAAGATCTTCATTTTCCTTAACCAACCTTTTGTTTTCTTTTTCTAACCTTCTATTTTCTTTTTCTAAATCTTTGTATTGCATTTTTAAATCTCCTTTTTGTAAGGGGCTATTGCTAGCCCCTTGGTTTAAGTTAAGCGGCTTTCCTTTTGTTGTTCTTTCTATTCATCATCCTGTCGGCGGCTTCAACATTCTCCGTTACTTGGCATCGGCAGAAGCAACTAACGCTCCTTTTCAGTTTCGTCACTGCGTAAAACTTAGCCTCGCCTCTTGAGTCTGCGAGTTTCATCTCTTCTGGCGTCATTTTCAATCCAGTGGCAGGGTCGACTCTCACCCTTGTTGGAACAGGAACGGTAATTTTTGTTCCGTGTTCGCCCTTGTTAACTACGAAGCCTTGCTTGATCCAGCGGTTAAAAGTGAACCAGTCTTTGTAAGCCTCACACTTTTCCTCTTTGCTTGCTTCACATTCGGCTTCCAAAATTCGTGTGTTTATCTCTGAGTGTTGTTCAAAGGTTTTCGCTTCCTGTGAATTTTCAAATCGTTTTTGATCGGTCATTTTGTCTCCCTCAAAATTAAGATTCAAATCAATCATGTAAAGGATATTACACTACCTTTTTAAGATAGTCAACATTTAATTTAATTTAAATCAAAATAAATTGCAGGAAGCAAGTAAAGAGACAGCTTGGGTTTTAAATCGAATCGTTTGGAAGGATATCTAAAGGCGTCAATCTTTTCTGGTAGTGAAGGGAGCATTTCTGGGAACAAAAATATTCGGACATAATAAAATTCTGGTCGCTGACAAAAACCCAGACATGGGAATTTATTCTTAGAGTGGTCTTACAATTCAGACACTCACCCTCATAGCGGTGATCGCACAACAAAAAACTTACCAAGTTTATTCTAATCTTTTTTTTCATCGTTTTTTTGAATCTCCAAAATAATTGACGGTCATTTTTGCCATCATAATTTTATTATGTCGTCGGGCTTCTCGCATCCAATTTGAGTTGTCGATTGACCAATCCGATGTATGAACATCCCACTGAAGATCGGTCGGATTGAATCTAATTTTCTTTCGTATTTTTTTATGGTAACAGTCTCGGCAGATTGTTGAATCTTCAACCGAAATTTTTCCGTGTTGAGTACCGCAATTTTTTTGTGAACAATGATAATTCCCCATCACTATTTTACATCCCTTGCACCTTCTCTTGACGCACGCGGAGCAGAATCCTTTCGGGCTTCCGTGTACTTGGCTAGCGGCTGAAGGGAAGATGGAAAAGCGTGTTAGTTGGCAATTACATTCCATACAAAAAAAAATTTCTTCTTGATCGGTCATTTTATTTTTTAAAAAAAGTTTTAAATAATGGTTGAGGGTCAATCCCGAAGGCTCTCAAGATCGATAAAGATACCAGAATAAAAAAACCTTGTACAAATTCCCCGTCCATTTTGTTAACAAAGAAAAACATCACCAGCCAAATACAAGTAAGACCAAGTAAAGTTTGAACAAGCACTTTCAAGATTTCCGTCCAGCTTAAGTTCGCCATTCTTTTCTCCATTTGGTTTTATCATTCTATTCTATCATTGATCTTTTTTTTAAAAGATTCAAAGTTTTGGATATTTTTTTTGATTTAGTTAAAATGCAACAATTTTAAAATAATAGTTGCATATACTTTTAAAGTATGCGAATATATGCAACATGATTCAGTTAAATGACAAAGCGAACGGGGAACAAACAATGAACGACACAAGAATTAATACAAGCGAAGAACAAACCGTAAAAGCATTGATTTGGCTCGGCGAAAAGATTAGAAGAATGACTGCAGATGATGACGGACACTTCCCTTCAGAGTTGGCAATTATCATTCAAGATGCTGTTTTAGACGCTACTGATCATTTGAAGGACAAGGATGGAAATTCAATCAATTGTCCAGATGGAGGCTTTGGCTGTAGCGATCCGAAACTTGATGCGCTGCCAGATGTAATTTTAGAAACGATTCTTCACAGGTTGAACATAAAGAATTGTTCGAGTGTATGGAGTTAAATACTAACCATCACAACCGAGGGGAGCGGAGACGCTCCCTTCCAAAGGGACAAAAAATGAATAGAATCCAAATTACCTCAAAATTCGACATGCTGACAGATCAGCAGAAGGATGCACTGAATCAGATAGCCAATTGTTTAAGCTCTAATGATGGGATGTTTGATCTGACTTTGAACACAAGGGTGCGACAAGTTGACCTAAGCAAAGATTCCATCATTGTTCAGCACACCGTCCAACTTAATTTCAAAAAAGAAATCAGCACCACTGGACAGCTGAACATCTCTGGGTTTAGGAATAAAGAAGAAGACCAGTTATTTAATCCTCATGACTGATGAAAGATAATTAATTTATTTACACCGAGGGGAGCGGAGACGCTCCCTTCCAAAAGGGGAAACAATGCAACTTTTAACAAAAGAAATTAGAAGAAAAGCTTTAAGGAATCATGGTAGGGAAATCGATTCTAAAAATCCAAATTTTGTAGCCCATTTTTTCAATCCTTTAGGAAATCAACATTGGTATCTTTTTTCTATAGACCCGAAAGAAGAGTGGAGAGCTTACGGGCTAGCTTTCATCCACGAGCTAGAATGGGGGACGTTCTCAATCGATGAATTATCCAGCGTTCAAGTTGGTCTGGGTTTAGGAATTGAGCGTGACATTCTCTGGGATGACGTGAACACTTTTGAAGAGATCGAGAAAAGAGTATTCGGAAAATGGTAGTTTTTTTTAGATCAACCGAGGGGCTGGCAACAGTCCCTCTACAAAAATAAAAGGTAAAGGAACAATGACAAAACAAAATAAAAGAAAACCCGTTTTAGATTTTTCTGGTATTGCTGATTTGCTGGCAAGCGGTGATATCCAAACGCTTGTTTTAGATCCAAAAAAACCAGAAGAGTCAGTCAAAAAGTTGGATGCTGTTTTAAAGAAAAGATTGGAGGACTAGATGAAAAATCATATTTGTTCAGAATGCGACAGACAACTGGAGAATGTGGAAATATTCCAAAAGCCTAAGAGGGAGTGTTTCTTCCTAAGTGACGAGGAAATATTACTTTGTCCAGAATGTTACAATTCCAAATGTGAGAGTCTGGATTTTTTTATAACCGAAATCGATGAAGAAAACAATTTGAAAGGAGATGGGAATGGAAGCTAAATTCAAAGTGACTTACGACTCTGGCTGGGAGGGACTGGATGAGGTTCAAGGGATACTATTCAAACCTACAAAGACTCGTCTATACTTAGGAGAATCTGATAAGGGATTGCATCTTTTCAATATGTTCTTGAACAAAAAACACAAGTCTGTTAATGTCGTGTACTCATTGTTAATGGGAAAGAAACGGTATCCGAACCCTCTGGGGGATTTCAAATATTTTAGACAAATTGACGTTAATTTTTCGGAGGTTTTAAAATTAGACCAGACCGCCTATCTTGAAATGCTTGAGGAATGGTACTGGGACAATTTTATCGGATCGTGCCGAGGCATGAGTATTTTTTTAGAGGATCTTAAATTACAGTTAAAAAGGGAGGGGAGATAACATGGAAAAATTAGAATCTGCCTACAATTTTTCGAGGCTGAAACAAGCCCGATTAATGGCGGGCTTAACAAAGAAAAATCTAGCTGAGGAACTGGGACTTCATCCAGCAACTATCACACGGATTGAACGTGGCGAGAGTCAGGCTCCTCCGACAATTAAACTGGTATCGGAATTTTTAAAAGTAGATATGAAGGATCTTGTGAATGCCTAAACTAGTTGATCTTGTGATTGCCATTTTGAAGCTGAAACAATCCTTTGATTTAACGAGTTCATCGTGTAGGATTCTTTCAATTTTGCAGAAAAAGAGTCAGGAACCGACTGGAAGCGATCCCAAAAGCAAGGTCGCCAAAGAAGGAGACTGACTCGAACGACCTCACCTTGAGGAGACAAAAAGAACAACACTTAAAGGAGTGTATCATGGGACAAAACAAGGAAGCAAATTTAGTACCAATTGAACCAAAAGTAGAATCCCAATTGATGATCGATAGACCTCCGGAGTTGACACTTGCTGAGGCTAGCAAGGCGGCTCAGTCATTAAAAAAGGTGATCGACACTAAGGGGAGCAAGGTAGTTCTTGGAGGGAAGACATACCTTCAGTTTGAGGACTGGTTAACGGTTGCCCGCTTCTACGGCATTACTTGTAGAATAGTAAATTCTAGATACTGCGAATATGATAATGCTAAGGGTTTTGAGGCTAGGGCTGAAGCTCTCCTAGTGGTCAAAAATCAAACAATAAGCACGGCAGAAGCTATGTGCCTTTCGGATGAGCCTAACTGGCGGAAACGTCCTCTTTTCATGCTTAGATCTATGGCTCAGACTAGAGCCAGTGCCAAAGCACTCCGTCAATGTCTCTCTTGGGTTGTCGTCTTAGCTGGCTACCAGCCTACTCCAGCAGAGGAAATGGACGGGTTAGAGCTTAAAACACCCCAACAGACAACCCTCATATCATCGACCAGCCAACCCAACACCATCAGTGACAAACAGATCAAGAGGCTTTACGCTCTGTCAAAATCAGATCCGCATCCGTGGTCGAACGAACAGGTTAAAGAGCTTGTCGGTCTTTACCCGATGGGAGCCTCTAAAAAATACACCTCAACTACCGAATTAAGCCGAGGTGAGTATGATAAGATTTGTTTGGTCCTTGAGTCTAAGGAACCAAACACGACTTTAAATAGTGCCAAAATCTTTGATCGCAGTAAAAGGTCTGGCTCTGGGACTGAAGAACGACCAGCAAGGGACAAGTTGATTCCTCTTAAAGAAATTTTAAGAGATGAAGAGTTTGAGGCAATGGCAACCCCATCAACAGAAGAACCAAAACTACCACGCCCAGAAGATTATGATACTGAAGACGAGGAGGAATTGATTATATGAAAATAGAACCGATAAGTCGTGCCAAAGTACATACGGTCTACAAAACGGGGGACTCTAATCGAGTTCCCTCAGTTACCACCATATTAGGGGTGATGGAAAAACGCGGATTGATTCGATGGGCGAATCGGTTGGGACTACAAGGCATTGATTCCAGCAAGTATGTGGACAGATTAGCCACTATTGGTACGCTTGCCCATTATTGGATTGAGTCTTACTTAAATGGTGAGGAACCGAACCTTGACCAGTACAGTCCAGAGGAAAAAGATCTTGCCTCAAATAGTGTTCTCAAATTCTTGGAGTGGCACGATGAAATCAAACCCAAGGTAATCGCCACGGAACTGAGACTGGTTTCGGAAATTCATAAATTTGGAGGCACCGTTGATTGCATTTGTGAAATTGAGGGTAGAGGAATCGGATTACTGGATATAAAGACTTCCAAAGCCATCTATCAAGGACATCTTTATCAGCTAGCCGCCTACTGGAAACTGGCACTCGAACATGGCTACGATGTAAAATGGGTAAGCGTAATACAAGTCGGCAGAAATCCAGAGGAAGGGTTTTCTGTGAGACATTGCGAGGGTCAGGAACTAGAGAAAAACTGGTCGGTCTTTCAATGTTGCTTAAATCTATACTCGGCTTTAAAAGAAATTAAAAAATAATAATTTAAGGGGACAAAAATGGAGGCAACCATTAATTTGAGGATTAGAAATTGGGACAAGTACCAGCATTACAAGAACCGCAGTCCAAGCTGGATAAAATTGTATAATACCTTATTAGATGACCTTGACTTTTCGAGGCTCGATGAACAGAACCAACGACATTGTATATTCCTTATGTTGTTGGTATCCAGACTCGCAGAGAATAAGCTTCCAATTAGCGTAAACAGTACGCACAAACTACGCATCGGGACAGCGGAGTGGTTATCCCGCCGTATAGATGCACGTAGCGAAATAAATCTGGAAGCTCTGCTAAAGGCTGGGTTTCTAGAGGGTTACAGTAATACCGACCGTAAACTGCTAGCGGAATGCTTGCACGGTAGCAAGCGCAATGCTAAGACAGAGAAGAGAAGAGACAGAGAAGAGACAGAGAATAATATATATAACGTGCCAGAGACTGTTGAAAAAACTGTTGAAAAAGAAAAAAAACCAATCCCAAAACATTCTGAAGAAGAACACCCACTATGGAAAGTCTTCATCGAGTTCTGGGAAATGTATCCTCGGAAAATCGATAGATACCGATGCTGGTCTAGTTTTAAAACTTTAAAGCCAGACCGTGAAAAACTGTTAGATACTCTTAAACACTTTAAAGAGTTTGAATGGAAAGGACGATCCAATGAGTTCATTCCGCATCCGAGAACATGGCTCAATGCCCGACATTTCGAGGCAAAGATTGAAAAGCCAGACAGCCAGCCAGTAAAAAAGTGTTACCCCGACTGGCTGGTTAACAAGATGAGGGTAGCGGTCAGAAAAACCTCTGATACTTATGTTGGCTCTGGAATGGATTCAAAATCGGAACAGTGGGTCCTTTCTCTTAAAAGAAACTGTTCCGAAATAGGGATTACATTTGAAGATAAATTGCTTGAGGAGGCGAAAAGATGACGGGGGATCAAAATGTTGTTTTTCGGTTTAACTTTTAAGGAAAAATTAGTTCCCAAAAAAAACAGTTACATCATTTTGAAGACTCGGGGCGGTAGGAGGTTCATTGCTCCTCGGACTGAGCAAAAGGATTGTGAAACATTGTTAAGTTTCCATGCCGCTAAAGCAATAATTTTTGACTCTACTGGATCGACTGACAAAAAATACGGAACGGATTTAAAAAGTTTGGAAGGAGAGGTCAAGGTAGAGGTTTTGTATTCGGGTCGCTGTGATTTGGACAACGCTTTAACGACTATTTGCGATGCTTTAGAACGGAGTAAAAAAATCAGTTCAGATCGGATGATTTCGGAGTTGTCGATAAAAAGGATTAAGATAAGGAAAGAGGAAAATCTAAGATGGTTGACTCAAGTTCGGGTCACTAAACTATAAAAAAAATAAAGGAGACAAAAAATGACCATGATTAAAATTCCTTTTAATCAAGAGATGATTGACACGGCGAGTATCAAAGCTAAACAAATGGGGACTTTAAATAATTCTATTCTGAAGGGTGGAGGGAATAATTCTGGGTTTTTAGGTGAGCTTGCGTTGGCGGACTTTCTTTCTGCTCGGATCGTTTCTGACCGATCTTACGGGCATGATTTAGAGTGGCAAAACAAAAGAATTGAGGTTAAAACAAAAAGGGTAACAACGCCACCGCTTCCGCACTATTTAGCCTCGGTTAGTCGGCTATCTTTAGAACATCAACGACCCGATTTTTTTGTATTTGTTCGAATTCAATTTAAAAAGAAAATGATAAACCCGTTCGACAAAACCCAGTTCCAGTATTTTAGACCGAAAGTGATATGGGTAACTGGGTTTAAAAATGGAAATGACTTTCTGTCAGAAGCCACACTGAGGAAGGCGGGAGAGATTAACCCTAATAATAATTTTCGTTGTGTTGCTGATGAATACACGATACCACTTAGAGATCTTGAGAATTATGAGGAGTTTGTTTATAAGAATTCTCAATATCATACTCTTTGGAATGATCGAGAATTGAAAAGACACGGCTTCCAGTAATTAAAATTTAAAAACTAAACAGCTTGAAAGTCTTGCCAGTAGCTCGTCTTGAGTTATTGGCATTTTTGCGTTTAGCCACTTTGCATATTATTAGCAATTAATCGAAATTAGTTGTTGACACTGTGTAAGTTTTCAGTCATAATGGTTTCATGATCAAGCGAGATAATAAATTTAATAAGGAGATTCAAATGACTAAGAAATTGCCAGTATCTGAGCAAGACAGAAGAAACAAAAAAAGAACACAGCAGTTGAATAAAATGTTTGCTGAAGTAAACAAAGCTTGGAGAGAAAACAAAAAAACAAAAAGGAACAAAAAATGACCATGAATCAACTACTAGAATTTTCTGATAGATTTTCTGACAAAGATTTTGACAAAGCAATGAAACGGGCAAATATGCCTATTCATTTACGTGATTTTTTGAAATTAAAAAGACTAGAGCGTCGGATAGAATCCAACCGAGGGGCTTAAACGCCCCTCACAAAGGAGATTTAAAGCGATGAAAACAACAACAGATTCTTCTAAGATGAGAGATGTTTCACTTGCTAATTACACAATTTTGGGATTAGAAAGAGAAATTAAAATGCACGTTAAGTTCAATGAAGATCTCATAGTGAGGTGTAGGGTTGCAATTGAAAACAACGAAAAGCTAAAAGAAGAAAACCAAGCATTGAGAAACATGATAAAAGAAGTTTCAGAAGCTATTACAAAGACAAGAACAGATCTTTTAATTTAAGCCTACTAAGCTAGAAAACAACCAACCGAGGGGCTAAACGCCCCTCACAAGGAGACAGAAATGACTAAGAAATTTAATTTTTACGGGGATAAAAAGACGATTAAGGAATTGAGGGCGCAAGCTTTTTGCGGCACGGATTTAAAAACTTTAGAAGGAGAGGTCAAGCGAAGCGGTAGAAATAGCTCGGGGCGTGAGCAAGCATTAGAAAAAATAGTTAAAAACCAGTTTGATGCGTACCAGAACAATAATGCTTACGGTAATGGAGATGGCGGCGAGGGTTATCTTCTGGACTGGATTGTTTTAAAAGATTTGTTGAACGCTTTCAAAAGACTGATGGGTCATCACCTTCGATTGAAAGAGGAGAATAAGGAATTGAAAAAGGAAATAAAGGAATTGGAAATATCTAAGGCTGTTTTAAAGAAAATGGACAAGGAATTGATGGTTACTAAATTAAGTTTTGTCGAAGCCTGTCAAAAACTAAAAAAGGAGCTTAAAATTAAGGATGCCCAGATTTTCTACGGTGGAATATACTGGGGTTACAAACAAATAAGCCTTGTTAAAAATCTAAAAGATCCTAACTGTTGGAGAGTGAATATTTAAATAGATGGGGCTGGAAACAGCCCATCACAAAGGAGATAAAATGGAAGCTAAAAAACTGGAGGAGCTATTACTCAGAGCGAGGGACGGTAAACGGTTTGGCAATGCCGTTAGTAAAGAGGAAATAGCTTCTCTTAACGAGGTAGAATTGGCGGCTTATTATGTAGAAAACTGGAAGCATTCTAAAGAGGAACGTGAGGCTATGGCTAGAGCTGAACGGGCGGAGGAAGAGAGAGAAGCCGAATGGTGGGAAAGGAAAGTAGCCGAGAAAGAAAGAATGTCACCCCTCAAAATTCAGAGAATCCGTGATCGGTGGCTCTTAAATAAATGCAGGAAAGTGGAGACAGAGGTAAAATATTTTTTCGCTGAAAGGCGGGAAATTAGTAGTGAATTATTATTAAGAAATAAATGGTCAAAGGAAAACCGGAAAGAACTTCACAGATGGTCAAAAGAACTGGATAGATTGGAGAGTAAACAGAGGGATATCCAGCATAAGATAGACTATGATTCCTTCTACGTTGATTAACCCCGCCGAAGTACAACCCCCCTGTTCAGCTAGTCACTGAACTAAAGGCTCCCAGAGCATCGGGAGTCTTCCCGCATTTTACAGGCTTTGTTTTTTCTACTATAATTTCTCCATGCAAAAAACCAAAAGGGTCAAAGCAAAAAATCAAAAGAAAAAATGCACCATACTGCAACAGATCTACCAGCCTCCAGAGTGGGCTTATCGTCTTCTGGAAAGTTTTAAGGATATTGAGGTGTCTCCTACTGTAGCGGCACGATGTAGATATGCCGATATAGAGCGGTCAACCTACTATCGACATCTACGGGATGAGCAATTCTGCAATTGGTTCCACAGCCAACTACAAAAGCATTTTAGTTCTGAGTTCCATGATGTTCAGCAAGCTCATTTCAAGGAATGTGTTAAGGGGAATCTAGAGGCAATTAAACTTTGGTATGAAGTGGCTGGAGCTTATCTGCCAACAACCAAGATTGTACACGAAAAGGAACAGTACGGAGACAGCGTAACGGATGAACAGTTCATTGATATCGGGGTGAGAATGATTGAGCATAACAACAGATTGGAAAAAGACGGCGGGTAAACGCTCTATCGAGTTTTTTTGTCTAGAGTATTTACCGCACCACTTTAAGAAAAGGTTTGGCGATCATCATGTTGATTTGTTCGCCACTATCAATCGGAAAGAAACTAACAAGAGGATCTGCCGAGCTGAGCCTCGCAGATTTGGCAAATCGACAATCGTATCAATGGCGGCTCCTCTGTTCTGGCTTGCCACTCAACAAAAACAATTTATCCTTTTAGTCGGCGAGAGTTCAACGACCGCTCAAGGTAATCTTCAAGCCATCATCACCGAGATTGAAAACAACGAAAAACTATTTAATGATTTTCCTCATATGATTCCCAAAAGAGATCGGAAGGGTCAGCTTACAAAATGGACAGATGGTCACATTGTGTTATCCAGTGGTCAGACCTGCATAGCGAAGGGCATGGGTTCCAGTATGAGAGGTCTTAAAGCTAACGCATCCAGACCCGATGTCGCTATCTTAGATGATGCTGAGTCTCCAGAAAATAGCGATACATTCAGTAAGCGACGGAAGCATAAGCAATGGTTCGGCGGAACCTTTCTGGGCTTGGGTGCTACTGAGTGGGATATATACATGATCGGTAATCTACTTCACCATGACGGATTGATGGCGGATCATTTAAAGAGCAAAATGTGGAATGGTTTAGTATATCAAGCCATTAACAAACCAGTCGCCGAGGCTTATCCCTATCCCATTGGAAACACGAAGACGGATGGTAGCGCCTTGTGGCACGAGGGCTGGTCTTTGGAAGATCTTACTAAGTACAAGAAACAACCCACAGTAGGTTCATTCCAGTTCAGTAAGGAGATGATGAATGCTCCCGTCAGTTCAGAAGACCAGTTATTTAATCCGTCTGAGTTTACTTTCTTTGATTACTCCGACCAGCAGTACGATGAGATATCGACCTTCATTGACCCAGCTGGTGGAAGCAACCGTGCTACCAGTAGCCAAGATTTTTGTGCCATCGTTACGGCAGGAAAGATGAACGGCTACATCGACATCTTAAATTGTAAGCTTACAAAGAAGCTCCCCAGTTCACAGATAGAACTATTGTTGTCGGAATACGAGCGGTTCGGCTCTAACCAATTAGTTGTAGAGGAGAACACTTATAAGAATTTACTGGGGCAAAATGTTCGGGAGGCTGGATCTAAACGTGGGCTAATGCCGAAAGTAAGAACCATTCACCAAACCAAGAACAAGCTAACCAGAATCCTCAGTCTACAGCCAGCGATTGAGGCGGGGAAAGTTCGTTTTTCTCGGCATATGCTCGCCCATTGTCCAGAATATTTCACTCAGTGGGAAGAATTGGGGAGCGGTTCGGGTCACGATGATGCCCCAGACGCAACCGAGGGAGCTGTTCGCAGTCTTGAGAGACGGTCCGCGTTTAGACCGCTTAACTAGATTTGTCAAAAGAGTGCTGGTTTGCTACGATAAGTCTAAATTATGCAAAAAAAAACGCACGAGGATTGCCGTTAAGCACATTTGTTAGAGCTTCTAGTACAACAGCACTCTTACAAACAAAGGATTAATGGTTGGCTAAAATACAGTCGTTAAAACAATGGCTCTCAAGAACTCTCAAAGGCATTAGGCATCCTCAGCTTTCCTTCTCAGCTTCTTACCTGCCGAGGACTGGATTTGATTACCGAGCTGAAGTTGGGGACGGTCTGTCTAGCGGCGTTGTCATGGCGCCAGTCAATTGGTTAGCTCGCAACTTCACCGATGCAACCTTGACGATTAGTAAACGCCAGACCGAATTATTTGAAGTTGTCCCCGATCACCCATTGGTTAATTTAATCAACAACCCGAATCCGTTTTACTCTGGGGATGCTTTATGGCAAGCAACTGTCCAGAGTTGGTTGCTTGATGGTAATAGCTACTGGCTGAAGAACAGAAGCGAGAATGGTCAGATAGCCGAGCTTTGGTTTGCTCCATTCAGTACAATAAATCCCAAGTATCCTGACGATGGTAGCGAATTTATTAGTCATTACGAGTACTCCCCAGCTGGTATCCCAATTAGGGTTGAGAGTGAAGATATCATTCATTTTAGAAACGGTATCGATCCCAACAATCCACGGATTGGACGAAGTCCGATCTACCCAGTTTTGAGGGAAATATTCACAGACAACGAGGCAAGCAACTTCACCGCATCAGTACTGAGGAACCAAGGGATCGTGGGCTTTGTAGTCAGTCCCAGAGATTCGGATATTCTGCCAGATTCTGACGACATATTAGCGACTAAAGAAAGATTCAAAACGCAATGGTCGGGCGACCACAGGGGCGAGCCGTTAATAATGGGTTCGCCCGTGGATATCAAACAGTTCGGTCATAGTCTAAAGGATATGGAACTAAGTGCGATTAGGAACATTTCGGAGGAGCGAGTTTGTGCGGCATTGGGGATTAATCCAGCGGTTGTTGGTTTCGGGTCTGGTTTAGAATCGACTAAGGTAGGAGCAACGATGCGGGAGTTTAAAAGACTGGCATGGGAATCTCAGATCATCCCTACCCAGAAGCTAAACGCCCAGACGCTAGCCAATCAACTGTTAAGTGAATTTGAATTAGAACCAGATCAATTTAAAATAGAGTTTGACCGCTCTGAAGTGGCGGCATTACAGGAGGATCAATCAGCACTGGTTACCAGAATCGGTCAGCTTTATCAGCAGGGGATAATCACCAGAAGCGAAGCACGGAGAATGCTTGGTCATGAAGTGGTTGAGCCGAGGGATGATATATTCCTGATCAGCGGTTCAATGTTTGAGGTTCCCTCTAAAGATCAACTCCGATTAGTTGAGAAAAAAGAGAGCAAACGAGACACGACTTTACCCAAGCCAGCCAGAGATCCGAGAAGGCGAAGACCAACGAGAAGTCAGATGGCTCTTCAAAGAAACGTGGCTAATCAATCAAAGAAGCTCGAAAGTAAATTTGAGCTAGAACTTGGACGATTTCTTAGGGCATTAGGTCGAAGGGCGGCTAGCGTAGCCGAGGACGTATTGAATCGTAAAGGATTGGATGACAGTGTAGATGCTGACACGATAGCTGAGGAACTGGGGCTAGCTGGATTACAAAAGGATCTTAACGTAAAGGGCGGGACTCATTATCTGGGAGTCAGTAAAATGGCATTTAAAGAGATTGAAACAGCGGTAGGGGTTGCCGTCAGCCTCGATGATCCGCTTCAGCAAAAGATATTAGACGCTGGAGGGCGTAGATTGGGTCTAGTAGATCTTGAAAAATCCACGAAAAAGAGGTTGTTTAGAGAAATTTCAGAGGGACGGGAGCTGGAGGAGGGCGTTGGTCAGATCATTAAACGGATAAAAGACAAGGTTCCAGCGGGTCGATGGCGTTCGCCAGAAGTCAGAAGCAAGGTAATTGCTCGAACGGAAACGCTTAATGCCCAGAGAGTCAGTCTTTTGGAAGGCTATCGGTCAAGCGGGGTCGTGAGCCGTGTGGTAGTAGTCGATGATTTACTTGGATATGGTGATGACGATTGCACATATTGGAATGGTAGGGAGGTTTCCTTATCGGAGGCAGAAGATTTAGTCCAAGACGAACACCCAAACGGCACAAGATCTTTTGTACCGATCATAAACGACTGAGGGGTAAAGCATATGGAACAAAAACAATTTACACTAAAAGAAGAAGCGCTTGATGATGAGGGAGTTGGAAGGGCTGTCATCTCAACTCTTGACGTAATAGACAAGGATGGGGACGTAACATTACCCGATGCTTTCGGAAGCCAATCAACAGTAATCCTACCGACCCATGACTGGCAAAGCATTCCTCTGGGTAAGGGGACTGTAAGAGAGGAAGGCGATGAGGCGGTTGTAGATTTCAAGCTTAATCTTGAAAGTCCAACTGCTAAAGAGTGGTACAGCTTCTTGAAATTCGATATGGACAACGGAGAGAGTCTCCAAGAATGGTCTTACGGGTTTGACGTTTTAGCCTCAAGCAAAGGCGAACGGGACGGTAAAGCGGTTCGTTTCATCGAGGAAGTTAAGGTCTACGAGGTTAGTCCAGTGCTGGTCGGTGCAGGAATTAATACACGGACGATCGGCATTAAATCAAATGGGATCAAGCTTGAGGATCAGTTTAAGGAATTGGAGTTACTATTTTCCAAAATTAAAGACTTTTCAATCCGCATTAACTCACTTGTGAAACTGCGGAAGAATGAAGGGCGGCAATTATCGCATACGAACATTGAACGCCTCCATTGGTTAAACGAAAATCTTGATTTTCTACAGCTAGAATTTAATCAACTATTGTCGGAGCCATATCACAACGAAAAGGCGCATAATCTTTATGCCTCTTTCATCGAGGTCATGGCACGGTCAAAAGGACATTTATCCAAAATTAAAAATAATCAGGAGTGAAACATTATGCAAGAATTAAAAAAATTAAGAGAGGAACTGCAGGTAAAATCTTCCAACTTGCAAGATCTTTTCCAGCAGTCTAAAACAACCCCAGATGGGTCTATCGATTTATCTAAGGTAGAGCGGTTTGGTGATGTCAATGTAAAAGGGAAGTCAAGTTCCGAGTTAGCTGTTTTGATAGATAATGCTAACAATGAATTGACGGATCTTGGTAAAAAAATCGATGAGTTAAATGCTATTCAGAAAGCTTCGGAAGAGAATACCGCACGACTGGAAAAAGCCAACCAAGTCTCTGACCGCTTGCCTCATCCAGTTAGTAATATTTCTAAGCACGGTGAATCAAAAAGCCGATTAAGCTTAGGCGAAGAAGTGGTAAATTCTAAAGAGTACAAATCATTTCTGAATAATAATACTGGTTCCTACAATATCAAGACCAGTTATGGTTTGCCAGAATTGAAGACACTTTTTCAAACTAGTGCTGGCTGGGCGGCTGAAAGTTTAAGAATCGGTCGACTAGTAGACGGTGTGACCAGACCAATCAGTGCGATTGATGTTATCCCCAGCGGTCAGACTGGATCAGCCGCCGTGGTCTACATGGAAGAGACAACGCGGACTCATGCAAGTGCCGAGAAAGCCGCGGCTGCCGCATTTGCTGAAAGCACTTTTGTTTTAACGGAGCGGAGCGAAACAGTTCGGAAGATTACTGATAGCTTACCCGTCACTGACGAACAGCTTGCGGACGTTGCTGGAGTTCAAAGCTACATTAACTCTCGGCTGGTCTTTGGCTGTCGTCAACGCTTGGATGGTCAAGTGCTGGTAGGAAATGGTTCGGCTCCCAACCTTACAGGGCTGGTCAACAAGAGTGGAATTAGTACCCAAGCTAAAGGGTCCGATTCAATTCCCGATGCAGTCTATAAGGCTAAGGTGAAGGTTGCTGTCACTGGACGTAGTAATCCGAACGTCTACTTTGTACATCCCAACGATTGGCAGCAAGTCCGATTGTTGACTACTTCAGATGGGGTTTATATTTGGGGTAGCCCTTCAGAGGCTGGTCTTGAACGCATCTGGGGATTGCAGGTAGTACAGTCGGACGCACTGACTGAAAACACTGCGGTTGTAGTAGATACCCAGTTCCTCCAGATTTTTGAACGGGAAGGTGTCAATGTCCAGATTGGTTATGTTGATGATGATTTCACCAAAGGCAAGCAAACTTTACGGGCTACTCTTCGTGTGGCTTTTGCAATCTACAGAGCCGCCGCAGTTTGTACCGTAACCAGCATCTAGTACACAGTAATGGGGTGGGGCTTCTGCCTTGCCCCAGTACTTCTTTATTTTCAGATTTAAGGGAGAATATTATGGCTATCATCAAGGGAGCATCTTCAAGAGTTGAGAGATTAGACTTAGGAAGCCCAGCTATTACCAGTAACACCTCGGTTCATGCCGCCATTACTGACACTGGAAGTCCTCAGACAGTGACAACTGGAATAACAAATCCGGACGTAGTAAGAAATATAAACGCTACGGCGGGCGGGACCACAGCAGATATCAAGGCGATACAAGTTGTCGTCCACGGAACCAATCTTAGCGGCGATGTAATATCAGAGACACTACCCGTATTCACCGTTAACACAGCTGGGACAGTGTCTGGCTCTAAAGCTTTTAAGACTGTAACGAGCGTGGTAATTCCTGCACATGATGGAACTTCAGCTACTACTTCTTTCGGGTATGGTTCTGTTGTTGGATTGGGAGTTCTGCTAGCAACGGATTCAGTGGTTAACGCTTATTTAAATTCAGTTCGGGAAGCGACTAGACCCACTGTGAAAGTCAGTGCTACAGCTATCGAGTCCAACACCGCTTCTTTAGCCAGTGCATTAGATGGGAATGCGGTGCTGGT
>VTLG01004198.1_pt1 | contig 32043 bp, 48 predicted proteins | sample 4694571 | NCBI WGS metagenome assembly VTLG01 (sample SAMN12604809, study PRJNA352737) | marine metagenome | biome: ENVO:00000447; feature: ENVO:00000209|ENVO:00000569|ENVO:01000036; material: ENVO:00002151; isolation source: viral sequences binned using virsorter ...
AACTTGGGAAGCACAAGCTAAGGGCGGTCAAGTTATTCAGATGTATGCATTTAAAGCTACGATAAGAAGAAAAAAACCAAAACATAACGAGTATGTTAGAAAACTAGAACGACAGATTGCAAAGAAGAAGCCAGTTAAAGTCTCTGAACTAGCTGGAGATAATGCTTTTATGTTTTTTTGTGCTGACTGGCAGTTTGGAAAAAAGGAATACAACTCTGACTGGGGAGCTGATGAGACTATCGACTACATAAGGAATGGTATCAAAAAAGCCCAGAAGCAGATTAAAGATTTGAATAAGTCTGGTCAGATAATAGATGAGATTTACATTATTGGTTTAGGAGATTTGATTGAGAACTGTTATGGATTCTTTGACCATCAACCATTTAACATTGAGCTGACCAGAACAGAACAAGAACATCTGGCTCGCAAAATGTTATTAGAAGTTCTTGATGGAATGCTTAAACTTGCACCAAAGATAATCATAGGAGCTGTTGTAGGCAACCATTCAGAGTATCGTAGCGGTAAGGCACAAGTATCTACAACTAGATTAGACAATTCAGATACAGCGATATTCCAGATTGTTGGAGAGATAATCGAAGGAAGAGAAAGATACAAACATGTTAAGACTGTTGTGCCGAATGATTTTTATTTAACAATTGATGTTAAAGGACAGAGACTTACTTTTTATCATGGACACATGACTGGTGGTGGAGGCAATATTGAGAACAAAATACAGAACTGGTGGAAGAATCAGAATCATGCACGAATACCTTCTGGCTCTGCTGATATTTTAGTCACTGGTCATTATCATCATTTAAGAGTTCTAACTGAGCGTGGAAGGACTTGGTTTCAATCTCCATCTCTTGATACTTCTAAAGAACTAGAAGCAAGAATGGGTTTGACTACTTCTCATGGAATCCTTACATTTACAGTTTCAGAAAATGGTTGGGATAATTTGAAAATCTTGTGAAAATTTTCACAAAGTAATATCTAATATTAATGATTGTTGATTTATAATGTGAGCATGAGAAAAGTATGTATCGAGAATGATGGTACAAAAGTCAGAATACTTCTGATTGGAAAAGATGGGGATTGCTCATATACAAATTTGCCTAAAGGTATAATTGATTTAGACAAATTAAAAGAGTATGAAAATCCTATTAAATCCATTAATTAGTTGCCTAACTTTATTTAGCCAACCGATTACTACAGACATCATTCAAGATTATAAGGAATGTAAGCAGATTGAGTTCCAAGTAGAATCAGTCTCAGTTTGGCTACCCCTTATTGAAAAATACTTTAGACAAGAAGACCATGTAGAAGTGAGTAGAATAATCTTTTGTGAATCTTCTGGGCGGTCAAGAGCTGAAAATGTAAATAGTAATGGAACGAAAGATATAGGACTTATGCAGATAAATGATACAACATACGATTGGATTTCAAATAAATTAGGTTGGTATGGAGAAAGAAAAGACCCAGAATTTAATTTAAAAATGAGCTCTTGGCTTTACTATAAGTCTGGAAGCCATCATTGGAATAGTTCAAAGATTTGCTGGGGAGAAAAATGAAAAGAATAAAAGTTTTAGGTAAGTGGAGTCATGTATTTGAAGTACCAGATATACAAACAGCTGTAAAGAAAGCACAAGACTTATCAGACTTACTTGATACTCTGAATTTTCAAATCACTGGAGTTCAATTCGTTGAGTTCCAGATAGAAGAATATGATGAAGAAGATACTGAGTTTGAAGAAGAATGATAGATGTAGCTTTCATAATTGGAATATTCATTGGAATTAATTATCTTGCTTGGTGGTTGATTAAGAATGATAAGATATGATATTTGATGAACCTTTGCTTGATGACATAGATGATGAACTAACTATGGAGAACTATAAGCCCTTACCCAAATCTCTGACAATCAAAGAAAGCGATATTGATGGGCTTGGATTATTTGCAACAGTTGATATAGAAAAGAACACAACTTTAGGAGTAAGCCATGTCAAGCATCATGATTATTTGAATGGATACATAAGAACTGCACTAGGTGGCTTTGTGAATCATTCATTAGAACCAAACTGCAAACTCAGAGAAGTAGGTAATGAAATGTATTTACATACACTCAAAGAAATAAAATCTGGCGAAGAACTAACATTGACTTACAAACTTTATGACCCAGTGGAGATTATTGATGAGCGATAGAAAATTTTTCGGATTAAAGAAAAAAAACAAATACTTAGACCAAGAGATAGTAGATAAACTCTTATATGCAATTAGTAAAGGTTCATATATAAAAGATGCTTGTGTGTTTGCTGGAATAGATGAATCAACCTTTTATAGATGGAGACAGAAAGCTGAAGAAGGTAATGAAGAACTAGAAGAGCTATTCTCTAAGATTTCTCTGACTGAAGCTCAGTTCAAAGTAAAAGCATTAGATTTCTTGATGGACATAGCAACTGAAGATAGAAACCCTAGAGTGATTCAATGGTTGCTTGGAGTCAAATACCCAGAACAATTTGGAGATACAAGTAAATTACAAATAGAAAATACTAATGAAGTTATTGAAGTGCAGTTTGCAAATGGTATTCCTTACACTGATTTTCAATTGAATAATGGTTCTGATGAAGAAGATGTGCAAGATGTGCAAGTCGAAGAGCAAGAAAAAACAAAAGATGATACACTTGAGAATCATGAATGAAGAAGAAGTAAATCAAAAGTTTGTAGATATTGTCATGGATAATTTTGCAGATTATCAAATTGATGGGGAGATATTTGAAGATACTGTTGAGTATATTATTCCTATGCCTAATCCAAATATTTATTTTATCTCAAAGCTACAACCAGAAGAAGTAGAACAAATATTTAATGATTTACTAAGATGGCTTCGTGATGGATATTCTTTCTAAACCAGTACGAAAACAATACAGACTACCACCATTGCACCCAGCTCAGCAGTTAGTTGCATTATCTAACAAGAGATTCAGAATATTAGTTGCTGGTCGAAGGTTTGGTAAAACATTACTTGGTACATCTTTATGTATTGCAAAAGCAATGCAGGGTGGTAATGCTTGGTGGGTTGCTCCAACTTATGCAATGGCTTTGGAAGGTTGGAAAACAATCAGAGACTTAGCTGGACAATATGGATTTGAAATAAAAGAATCAGAGAAAACAATTACAACTGGTAATGGTGGATTCGTGACTGTAAGAACAGCAGACAATCCAGATAGACTTCGTGGTGCTGGTCTTGATTTGATTGTATTAGATGAGTGTGCATTTATAAAAGAACAAACATGGAAAGAAGTTTTAAGACCAACACTTACTGAGCGTAAAGGTGGAGCTCTATTTATCAGTACTCCGAAAGGAATACAGAACTGGTTCAAAAGATTATATGATGAAGCTGAGACAGCAGATGATTGGGAGAGATGGACATTTACTACTTATGACAATCCATTTGTTGATAAAGCAGAGCTTGAGATTGCAAAGAGAGAGATAGGTTCTTACTTATTTAGCCAAGAGTATGAAGCTCAGTTTGTTGAGCAGACTGGTGGCTTAATAAAATCAGAATGGTTCAAGTATTATAAAAAAGAAACTTTGACCGAGTTTGATGAAAATGGAAACTACAAAGATTATGTTTATTTATCAACTCAATCTGGCTCAGTAAGAATGGAAGACTTATCTATTTACACTTCAGTTGATTTAGCTACAAGTACAAAGCAGTCAGCAGACTATACAGCAATTACAACGATTGGACTTGATAAGCAAAACAATGTTTATGTATTAGATGTAATTAGGAAGAGAATAGAAGCTCCAGATATTGTAAGACAGTTAGAACAAGTATATGAGAAGTGGAATCCAATATCGATTGGAGTAGAATCAGCTGGATTCCAATTAGCATTAATTCAAATCATTCGCAGACAAACTACTCTTCCGATAGTAAAGTTAAAGGCAGATAAGGACAAGTTAAGTAGGGCATTACCATTATCTGCAAAAATGGAAGCTGGTATGGTATTCTTTCCTAATGATGCTTTGTGGTATTCTGAACTGGAGAAAGAGCTGTTAGTATTTCCTAGCGGAGACCATGATGACCAAGTGGATAGTCTTGCTTATGGAATATTACAAGTAGCAAAGAAGAAGACACTAAGAGCTTATTGAGGAGAAGATGGAAGAACGAAGGAGCTTTAGAGATTTAATTTTTGGACAGAGAAGGTTCAGAGATGACAGAACTAATTACAAAAGAACAACTGGATTCAATTTTTTTAGAAATGACCCTAATGATTTAGTATATGGAAACTCTTCTTATATTCTTGGCTACAACACATCTGCTGGAGACTTCAATATGTCTGGGCTCGGCAATGGAGAATCTAACTCAGCGGTCACTGCATGTCTTCAAGTATTAGGCGTATCTTTCTCTGAAGCTACACTGCAAGTGACATTTGTTGATGAAGATGGACAAACACAACTTATACCTAACCACCCATTTGCAACTTTGATGAGAAGACCAAATCCATATATGTCTGGAGATGTAATTCAACAATATATAATGAACTCAATTCATGTCTCTGGAGATGCATACTTAATGAAGCAAAAGAACAATGCTGGAGAACTTGTCGGTCTATATCCATTGTTTCCAGAACAAATAAAAGCAAAGGGTTCAAATACAGAATTGATTACTCATTATGAATATGACTTGGATAATGGAAAGATGGAAATAAAAAATACTGATATGGTTCATATCAGACTTGGGCTTGACCCTAAAGACCATAAGAAAGGTAATGCACCTTTAAAAACAGTATTAAGAGAAATATATGGAGATGAATCTGCTGGTCAAATGGCTACTGCTCTACTTGCAAACTCTGGAGTGCCTTCAATGTTAATAACTCCAAAAGATGATTATGGTATTACTGAAACCGAAGCTGAACAAATATCAAGAACTTATCAACAGAAAGTTGGTGGTAGAAATAAAGGTAAGCCATTGATTCTTTCTGGTTCTATGAATGTAGAGAGATTAGCTTTCTCTCCTAAAGATTTAGACATAGGAGCTCTTAGAAGAATCCCAGAAGAAAGAGTCTCAGCTGTACTTGGAGTTCCAGCAATCTTAGCTGGTCTAGGAGCTGGGCTTGAAAGAGCAACATACAATAATACTTCTGAGCTTAGAGAGTTCTTTACTGAGCAGAAGCTAATACCATTATGGAGAATGGTCGCAGAAGAATTGACTCAACAAGTATTACTTCCAGACTATATATCGAATCAAGCAGTATCTGCTCAATATGATTTTTCACAAGTAAGAGCTTTACAAGCTGATGAGAAAGATATGTATGACAAACTTAATGTAGGAGTGCAGGGCGGTTGGATAACTGTTGCTGAAGCAAGAAAACAAGTAGGACTTCCAACAAATGAATCACAAGAAGTGTATCTATTAAGCAATTCAGTTATCCCAACAAAAGCAGATATGTCTCAAGAGAATCCAGAACAACAAGAAGAAACAGAAGTTCCAGAGACTCCAGAAGTAGTGACAGAAGACATGGAAGAGAATCAAGAGAAAAGTTTCGAAGATAAGGTTGTAAGAAAAGTAGATAATCAATTCTGCGTGATTGCCGAGAACTCTGGTAGGAATATGGGTTGCTATCCAACTAGAGAACTAGCAGAAGCTAGATTAGAACAAATATCAAGATTCAGTGATAACCCAAAAGCTATGGTAGGTGTAGATGAATTTACAACTATAGAAGAAGCACAAGAGAGAGCTGAAGAGATTGGGTGTAGTGGTACTCATCAACATGACAAAGATGGAAAGGTAATTTATATGCCTTGTTCTACTCATGCAGAATATGAACAAAGATTAGAAGAAAATCAAAGACCAGCTGACAGAACAACCTATGGCTCGGCTTGAAGATTTATCTATCGGAGATGCAGTAAGCTGGTCGATACCAAAGCCACCGCAAGAAGATAGCATTGCACATGGAATTATCAAATCACTGAACAGAGAAGATGAAACTGCTACGATTCGAGTATGGGCAATATTAGAGAATGGAGAACATGAAGAAACTGATAGAGATGTTGAAATCGAAGTTGGAAGACTTAGAAAAATATCTAATTTCGTTGATGAAGAGAATAAGCAAGTTTCTGCAAGAGTTGAGCGAGTACTTAGAGACAAAGTAGAAGAACACAACGAAGACAATCCAAGATACAGAGCAACATTTAGAATGCTCGAAGCTGTATTCAGAAGGGGTATCGGTGCATACAGAACTAATCCAGCATCAGTGCGTGGTAATGTTCGTTCTGCTGACCAATGGGCTTATGCTAGAGTAAATGCTTTCTTAAGAGCTCTTCGTACTGGTAAGTTTCCAAGAAGTGCATTTGATACAGATTTACTTCCAAGCAACCACCCATTGAGTTCTAAATCCTACGAAGGAAAACAAGTTGGTACAGTTCCAGAGTTTATTAGAAAGAATGCTCAAAGGGGATTGGACAATTTAGAATTTGCTGGTTCTGGTCTTAGAGATAAAACAATTAGAGAAGCTCGATTGATGCGTGATGGTCAAATATCAGAAGATAAAGCTATCAGAATGAATGCATGGTTCTTACGACATGAGTCAGACTTAGTATCTGAAAGAGCAAATGAATTTCTTCGTGGAGAATCAGATAGAATGACTGCTGGTCAAGTAGCTTGGTTGCTTTGGGGTGGAGACTTAGATAGAGCAAATAGAATGAGAGCTCAGAAGTGGGCAGAGAGACAAGTTAATCGTATAAGAGCAGAAAAGAACTTTGAATCTGCAATAGAGCTTGTCAGAAGAAAGTCAATGCTTCGTGATTCAGAATGGGAAGTAAGACTTAATAGATTTAGAACTAAACAAGCACGAGATGCAGTTTATGAAGAATATGACAAACTTTTAGGAGATTGGGATTTCACACTAGCAAGACAATATTTTGGATTATTAGATTCACAAAGGAAAGCTATTAATAAAGTTCTTGCAGAGAATCCACCAACAATAGCTGGTATAGAAGTTCTCGTGAATAATGCAATAGACAATACTACAAATAACTGGAAAGAAGATTTAGTTCCAGTGTATGAATCAATGACATTGGATTTTGCATTCTTTCAAACAAACTTACTTTTACCAGATGAAAAGGACAATACAGTCTTTACTCCAGCAGAACAAGAAAGAATCACAAGAGCAAGAAGAAGAAAACCCAGAAAAGAAATTATAGAAGAAGGATTCTATGTAAGAAGAAGGGGTGGAGCAAGACTTGCAATCAACAGACAATCTTTCAATAGAGAATCTGCAAAGTTTGTTCAAAATAGATTAGATACATTCTTACCAGATATGTCTAAAACTGCAAAGAAGAACTTGAACACTGCGTTGAGAAAATCATTTGATAAAGCAAACGAACTAGGTCTAACTGGAAGACAACTAGAAAACTTTATTAGAAAAGATATATCCAAAGTAATTGGTAAGAAAAATCTAGGTAGAGCTATGAATATTGCTAGAACAGAAGGTTCAGCATTATCAAACTTTGCTATGAATGAATCTGCTAATGCTACTGGATTATCTTTAACAAAACAGTGGCTTACACAAAGAGATGGTAAAGTAAGAAATAGTCATCTGTTTGCAGATGGGCTAGAAGTTGGAATGAACGAGCCATTTATTATTTCTGGGTACAAAATGAATTACCCAGCAGATAGTAGCGGTGGAGCTCCAGCTGGTTTAGTATGTAATTGTAGATGTACATTGATATACAATGAAAAGAGGATTTGATAATGGATAGAGAAAACTTAGAGTCAAAAACTATTGACTTGCATACTTCAAATGAAGTAGAAGGAAAAGTAGAAGCTGTATTTTCAGTATTTAATGAAATAGATTCAGATGGAGATGTCGTTCTCCCTAATTCTATAAAGTCTGGATATGGAGATGCTGGTGTAGCAATGGTCTGGGCTCACGATTGGAAGAGACCAATAGGTCGTGGAGAAATAGTTCAAGATGGAGATAGAGCTATGTTCAAAGGACAATTCATAATGGACACACAAGAAGGTAGAGATGCTTTTGCAACTGTAAAAGCAATGGGAGATTTACAACAGTGGTCATTCGGATATGAAGTATTGGATAGTGAAAATGGAACTTTTCAAAAAGATGGTAGTAGTACTGATGCAAGATACTTGAAAGAACTAAAAGTCTGGGAAGTAAGCCCAGTTCTTGTTGGTGCTAATCAAAATACATATACAGTAGGTGTTAAAGAAAAATCAGAAGATAATTCTGGTTTGACATTAGCAGATGAGTCAGATGAGTTTCTTAATAACTTGTCTGCTCTTCTAAAGAGATTCAAAGAGCTAACTGCTTTGAGACTCAAGAAAGAAAAAACATTGTCAGATAATTCAACAAGTATTCTGATGAATCTACAAGATGCTCTTCAAGAAGCATATCAAGATTTAAATACATATTTAGATGTTGGTGCTCCAGAAGAAATCAAAGATGAAGAAGATACAGTTGATGCTACGACATTGTTGTTAGAAACAAATAGGGTTTTAGCTGACAGCTATGACCCAGAAATATAGGAGATACTTTATGCCGAAATTAGAAGAGCTAAAGAAAGAACTCCACGAACTCAGAGAGAACACTTTAAATGAGTACAAAGAATTTGAAGCAGTAGATTTCGATTCCGAGAAAAAAGAAGAGTGGGCTAAGAGAAATGAGAAAATGGCGGAACTTGTCGGACAAGTGAAAGAAGCCACAAAAATTGAAGCTGAGAGAAAAGCTATGGAAGAAGAGCTAGAAGCTGGTAAAGCAGTAGAGCCAAAGGCAATACATACTGAAGCAGTTGATGGTAAAGAAGCATATCAAACTGTTGGCGAACAATTAATCGAGTCAAGAGCATATAAAGGTTATATGGACTCTGGACAAAAAAACATTTCATCTGAGTTGAAGTGGAATCCAAAGTACGAGTTTAAAACAACTCTTACAGAATCTGGATACCCACCAGCAGTCACTAGGTCTGACTTGTTAGTACCAACTGCGTTAAGAAATCCAAATACTATTTTGGACTTAATTGATACAATCAATACTGACCAGTTTCAATACAAGTACCTAGAAGAAACTACATTCACTAATAACTCTGCACCAACAGCTGAAGGTTCAGCTCTTGGAGAGAATGCATTAGCATTTACTGAAAAGACAGAGAACATTAGAAAGATTGGTTCATTCTTACCAGTGACTGAAGAGCTACTAGCTGATGTATCAGCAGTACAGGGTTATCTTGATTCAAGATTACAAACAATGGTTCAACTATCAGTGACCGACCAGATTCTTGCTGGTTCTGGTTCTGGTTCTAACTTAACAGGTCTATTGAATGTCTCTGGAATCAATACATTTGACTTCAGCTCATTCGGTGGAAACTTGAAGAGAATTGGACAAGTATATGAAGCAATCACTGAAATTCAGAAAGATAGCTTCTTAAGCCCAGATGCAATAATTATGCACCCAAGTGACTTCTATCAAGTTGTGACAGAAGTTAATGCAGTGACAACAAGTGGTTCATTGAATCCGCTTTTCGTTGGAGCTGGACAATTTGGTGGAGCAGTTGGAAATACCCTTTGGGGATTACCAGTCGTTCTTGATACAACAAGACCAGCTGGAACTGCAATAGTTGGTGTATTCGGTGGCGGACAAGCATGTCATATTGTCGCAAGACAGGGTATGGAAGTTGCAATGTCTGATTCACATGATGAGAACTTTGTAAAAGATATTATGGTTATGAAAGCAACAGTCAGATTGGGATTCCCAGTTTATAGACCAACTGCGTTCTGTACTATAACAAACATCTAAGAGATTAGATTTGGCTATTATGAGCCATCATTCGTATGGTGGCTCATTAGTCAGAGAGGAAAAAATGATTTTAAAAAAAGATATTTATATGAATGAAGCAGGAGAATGCAAAGAAACTACTGGCGGACTTCCTAAAGGTTGGGCAAAAGGTAAGCTCATTGGAAGAAAAGGTCAAGAAATGTCTGATGCAGAATACAAAGCATTGAGCATGGTAGAGACAAAAGCAAAAGCTCCTAAAGAAAATAAAGGAAAGTAATACTCAATGGCGGTAGTAAATGGATATGCTACTTTAGCCGAGTTAAAAACTTATATTGGGTTTAGTGGTTCTGGTCAAGATACCAACTTAGAAAATGCTATTAATGGTGCTAGTAGGCAAATAGATGCGATAACTGGAAGATTCTTTTATCAGACAAGTTCTGAAGTTAAGACTTTTACTCCAGACAATGTTCTATTTCTACAAGTACCAGACATATCTAGCCCAAGTGGTTTGGTCGTAAAGCTAGATACAACTGATGATGGTTCTTACGACAAGACATTAACTATAAATACAGACTTCTATCTGAAGCCACTTGATGCTGGAAACCAAGTTGATGGAGAAGAGTTTGCTCCAATAACAGAAATAGCAATACTAGATACCAGAAGTTCTGAAAGATTCGACCCAACAATCGTAAAGAATGTTCAGATTACAGCTCAGTTTGGATATAGTGCAGTTCCAAAAGCTGTTAAACAAGCATGTCTGATACAAGCTCTCAGATTATTCAAAAGAAAAGATGCACCATTTAATATTTTAGGTAATGAACAAACTGGTCAAATAGAACTCTTCAACAAGTTTGACCCAGATGCTAGAGAACTCATAAAGGGTTATATAAAGAATAGACTCTAATGGCTTCAACTGATATACAATTCAAAGTCACTGGAGTCGAGAGTCTTAGAAAAAGACTAAAAGCAAACAATCTGTTGATGACTCCATTGAGAAACTACTTGAATGGAACTGGAAAGATAATAAAAGAAAAATCAAAACTTCATGCTCCAGTTGATACTGGTGCTCTTCAAAGAAGTATTAAATATACAAGAGTTAAAAAATCTGGAAGAATACCGAACAAAGTTTTAGTTTATGCATCAGCAAAACATTCATCATTCGTTCATGGAGACCCAAATAAAAAATTTAGAATGACAAAGCCATTCAATAGAACTAGACCCCACTTTCCACCAGTCAAAGCACTAACTGGTTGGGCAAAGCGACATGGTATGAATCCTTATGTAGTTGCTAATTCTATTGCCCAAAAAGGAACTCCTATTGTTCCATTCTTAAAAATGGGTTTTAGAGATTCTGCTCCAGAAAGAAAAGTATTACTATCAGTAGCAACAAAACAAATTGAAAGACAATTTAAGAAAGGTAGGAAAGGAAAAATATAATGGCTAACTTATCTTCGATTAGGTCTGGTATAGCAACTAATTTAGAAAACATATCTTCATTAACAGTATTTGGATTTGTTCCAGATTCTATTGAGCCACCAACAGCAGTGGTAGGAGTTGTAGATACATTAGAGTACGATTCAACAATGGCTCGTGGTGCAGACACTTATAATATTCCAGTGTTTTTATATGTAAGCAGAATTGATGCTCAAGATTCTCAAGATACTTTAGATGCTTTTCTTGCATCATCTGGGTCAAGTTCAGTCAAAGCACAAGTAGAATCTGACATAACATTGGGCGGTCAAGCACAATCTGTTAGAGTAGTAGAAGCAGACAACTATGGAGTCTATACTATAAACAACATAGACTACTTAGGAGTCGAATTTATGATTGAGGTAATAGCATGAGTTATATAGTAATGAGCGGAATTGATGTTGGTAAAAAACGATTTGAAGCTGGTAAGAAAGTCACTAAACAAGATTTAGGTAAATCATTCAAATGGTTGCTTGAACAGGGTATAGTTATTGATGAGAAAGATATGGAAAGAGCAAGAAATGATAAAGGTCATTTTGTTGCTGATGACCCAGAGACTCCAGAGAATGAAGCGTGGGTAAAGAAGGAAGAGGAATAATGCCTAAAGGTATGGGTTATGGCGGAAGCCGAAGTGGTTCAAGAAGAAGGCGAAGAAGAAGAAGGGGTAGTGGTAAAAGATAATGGCTTTTGTACATGGTAAAGGCACAAAGGTATTTATAGATGCAACAGAATTTAGTTCATACTTAAATAATGTAGATGTCACAAAAACATCAGATATAGCTGAGACTACAAATTTTGGTTCTTCTGGAGCTAAAACTTATATAGCGGGAGAAGATGATGGAACGATTTCACTTGCTGGATTTTTTGATGCAACCGCAGATGGAACACTTCAACCATTACTTTCTAATGGTACAGATTTTGATTTAGTTGTTGGGATAGATGGACTGGACACTGGAGATAGAAGTCAGTTTGCTGTTGCTAACATAACTAATTATGGTGTATCAAGCCCAACTGGAGATGTTGTTGCAACTTCAATAGATGCTCAAGCAGATAATGGAGTCACAATAGGTCTTGTTTTAAATGCTGGTGCTTATACAACTACTGGAGTGCAGGGCACTGCTAATGACAACTCAGCGAGTTCAACTGGCGGTGGTGGAGCATTCCTAATTGTGACAAGCGTAAGCGGTACTTCTCCAACTGGAGATATAAAGATTCAGCATAGTGCTGATGACACAACTTATGCAGACTTAATCACATTCACTCAAGCTACTGGTGCAACAAGTGAAATTAAAAAAATAGATGAAGGTACAACAATCAATAGGTATGTCAGAGTACATAATACGATTGGTGGGTCTTCAACTCCGACAATAAATGCTATTGTGGGATTTGGAAGAAATAATTAAGGAGAAGGAATAAATGGCGTTTGTACATGGTAAAAATTCAGTTTTTAAATTAGATAATGCATCTGGTTCATTAACTGACATAAGTGCTTTTGTTAATAATGTTGATTTCCCAGAGACAGCTGATGTTGCAGAAACATCAGTTCTTGGAGCATCTAATAAAACATATTTAGCTGGTTTAAAAGATGCGAATATAAGTCTTGCTGGTTTCTTTGATGCTACTGCTGATGCAATATTCGGAGCAGTTATAGGTCAAAGTGCTACTCTCTCTTTTGAATATAGCCCAGAAGGAACTGCTTCTGGAAAAATCAAATATACTGGCGAATGCATACTTACAAATTATGCATTGAGTTCTCCAGTAGGAGATGCGGTAGCGTACAGTTGTGATTTACAAGTTTCTGGTGCAGTCACAAGAGGTACTCACTAATAACAATTAAATAAAAGATAGAAGGGAGATACATGAAACGATTATCTGCTGATGATATTAAGAACTTACCTTCAGTTCCAGAAGAAGATATTGAACTGGAAGAATGGGGATTCTCTGTAAAGATTCGTGGAATAAACAAAGCTATGCAAGTTCATTTGGGCAAGATGCTCAACAATGATGATGCTGATGCTTTTGATTACCAGAGAGAACTATTGAAGGTTTGTGTAATAGAACCAGAACTTGATGATGAGCTTATTGACCAGCTTTATGAAAAAGATTCAAAAGTAATTGATAAGATTTTCTTAAAAATAAATGAACTAAATGGTGTTGGGGGTTCTGCGGAAGCAGAGCAATTTTGAGACTGACTTAGATTTAACATTTAGATTTAAACTTGCTAGAGAACTAAGCATGACTGTTGGGGAGCTTATGACTACAATGAGCTCAATGGAATACAATCAATGGATTGCATTTTATAAATGGGAAACTGGAGAAATAAATAAAGCAAGAGCTTTAGCTGAAGCTGAAGCAAAGAAGAATAGGCAAAGATAATGGCGATAGCAGACATAGCAATTCAGATAGTCACTAAAGGTGCAGAACTAGCTAAAAATCAATTAAATAAATTAGGTGGCTCTGCTGACAAATCTGGGAAGATGATGGGCAAACTAGCTACTGCTGGAAAAGTAGCTGGTGTCGCTATCGGTGTAGCTTTAGTCAAAGGAATGACTAAGGCGACTCAAGAGTTTATATCATTCAATGACAAGATGACTCAGTCTCTTGCAATCATGGACACTACTGTTGAGCAACAAAAAGCAATGGAAGAACAAGCTCTTGCAGTATCAAGAGCAACAAGAATATCAGCTGAACAATCCGCAGAAGCATTTTTCTTCTTAGCATCTGCTGGTTTAAATGCAGAGCAGTCTATATCAGCTCTACCACAAGTCGCTAAGTTCGCACAAGCTGGTATGTTTGATATGGCTACTGCTACTGACTTAGCTACTGATGCTCAGTCTGCATTAGGAATGACTGTTGATGATGCACAACAGAACTTAGACAATCTTACAAGAGTGACTGATGTTCTTGTAAAAGCTAACACATTAGCAAATGCATCTGTACAACAATTCTCTGAAGCACTTACAAACAAAGCTGGTTCTGCTTTGAAAGTAGCTAACAAAGGTATCGAAGAAGGTGTTGCAGTCTTATCAGCTTTTGCAGATAGAGGTGTTAAAGGAGCTGAAGCTGGAGAAAAACTTAATCAGCTCTTAAGAGATATACCAAGAGCAACTGCAAAAAATAGTGAAGAGTTTGCAAAACTTGGTTTGGAAATGTTCGATACAGAAGGCAATCTTAAGAATGTTGCTGACTTAATCGAAGAACTTGATGCTGTATTAGCACCAATGTCAGATGAACTGAAAGCATCTACTTTAGACCAATTAGGTTTGAATCGTGGTGTTGCTGATGCAGTTAAGATATTATCTGGTGCTGGAGATGAGATAAGAGCTTACGAACAAGCATTATCTGATTCTGGTGGTACTACTGCTGATGTTGCAGAAAATCAGATGGGTTCTTTGAAAGCCCAGATAGATTTAATGAATAATGCATTCTCAGAACTTGGAATCTTGATAGGAGATACTATTGCACCAGCTTTATCCGCTGTTGTTGGATTCATAACAAAGGTAATTACAAAGACTTCTGATTTTATTAAGGAAAGTAAAGAGCAAGAAGATGCTGTTAAAAAATCTACAAGAGAGCTAGTTATAGCTGGTCAAGCAATTCAAGAGAATACTCATGTTTATAATCCTTACTCACAAGCGTTGTTTGAAGCCACAACTAATCTTGTTGATAATAGAACTGCAACTGAGAAAGCAATAGATGCAACACGAGGACTTGAAAGAGGTAATAGAAATCTAATTCCAAGTTATGATGCTGTGACTGACAGTGCTATTGCTAAAGCTCAAGCAAATAGAGAAGAAGCTGAAGCATCTATGGAAGTAGTTGAAGCAGATACAGAAAGAGCAGAGAACCTTAAGAAAAACTTTTTACCAGCTCTTGATGCGGTTCTTCAAGCACAAAATAAACTTAAAGACATTCAAGAAAGAATAAAAGATGCAGAAGAAGATAGAGATGATGCATCAAAGAAAGTCACTGTTGCACAACAAAAATTAGCTAATGCTACTGATGCAGTCACTGAAGCCAGACATCATTTCCAAGAAGCAATTAGAGAATCTAAAAAAGTCACATTGGAAGAAGAACTAGCTATTTTGAAAGCTAAAGAAGCTCTCCAAAGATTAACAGATATGGAAGAAAGGTCTGAAGTTCAACAATTAGAACTTTTGATTGCTAAAGAAAAAGTAAAAGAATTAATAGAAGCTTCTACAAGTGCAACATCAGAACAAATATCAGCACAAAGAGAATTAGAAAGGGCTTTAGAAGAAGAAGAAAGAGCTATAGAAAATCTTACTAAAGCAGAAGATAAACTCATTGAAGCTCAGAAAGAGTTAAATGAAGTGACTGCTAAAACTCCAGAGAACTTATTAGAGATTGCAATGGCTAAAAATGATTTAGATACAGCTCTAAAAGACTTAGGAGCTCTTGGACAATTTGATGATGCTTTGTCAGTTCTTGTAGAATCCACTGGAATGAAACTTCAAGACTTGATTGATATGGCTACAAATATAAAAGCTGGTAAAGATATTGCTTTTGATTCTGCTGGTGGTGGTTCTACTAAGACTGACACATCTGGGGAAACTGTGACTGGAGAGATAGTAAGACCAGTAGGTGCATTAAGTGGAAGTGGAGTCACTGGCGAAGGAATGGGCAATCTTCAAAGAATGGGAGCAGTTGTAATAAATCAGAACATTACAGTAGAAGGAAAGAATGCTAATCAACAAGCATTAGATATTATAGAAGCTGTAAATAGGGCACAAAGGAATGGACAAAGGATAGTTTCTTAATGTCTGCGAGTTTCGATTCTAATGTTGATATTACAGTTGAAGTTGCTTTTGATTCTGACCCATTCAGTTCTAGCCAATCTTTTACTGACATCAGTCAGTATGTAAGGTTTTTTGATATAAGTCGTGGTAGAGCACATGAGCTTGGAGATTTCAGAGCTGGTAATTTATCGTTCTCAGTTTCAAATCAAGATAATAGATTCAATCCTAGTCAGACAACACATTTTTATGATTCAACAAATAATAGAACAAAGATAACTCCACTTAAACAAGTAAGGGTATCTGCAACTTATGATTCTTCTTCTTATGTTCTATTTAGGGGTTTCTTGGATACAGTTCCAGTTCAATTTATTGCTGAAGGAGCAGACTCAATAGTCACTTTTACTGCTATAGATGCTTTTAGATTATTTCAAAATCAATCTCTACAGTCTGTTGGTTGGAGAATCGGTAGGAGTGGATTTTCAGAACTCGGTCAAACCACAAGACTAGGATATGTTGATAGTCAAGAGCTTTCATCTTCTAGGGTTTCTCGAATATTAGATAGTATTGGATTTCCTAGTGCCCTAAGAACTATTAATACTGGAACTAAACAAGTAATATCTCAAGCGACAACCACAAATGTTTTGACAGCTTTGAAAGAATGTGAAACAGCTGAGAATGGACAATTTTTTATAAGCAAAGATGGAAAAGCTACCTTCAGAAATAGAGCTTACAAATTTACTAACTCATCAGCAACAACTTCACAAGCAACATTTGATAACAGCGGTTCAAACTTACCTTATACCAATGTTGTCTTATCTTTTGATGATGATGAAGTTATAAACTCATACTCATGGACTAGAAGCGGTGGTACTACTCAATTCATAGCTGACTCAGATTCAGTACAAAGATTTACAGCTCTAGGTTCAAGTGAGACAACAATAAATACTTCTGATTCAGATGTTCTTAGTATTATTCAACAAAAGCTATCTGAAACTGCAATACCAATTATTCGTATTGATAAATTAGATATAAACCCAAGAGTGAATACAAGTATATGGGTTCAAGCTCTTGGAAGAGAGTTGGGAGATAGAATAACTGTTAATATAGTTAATACAGATGGAAGCACATTGTCTGATGAATTATTTATAGAATCAATAAGTCATTCTGTAAATGCTTCATCACAAACTTGGAACTGGTCTTTGACACTTAGCCCAGCAAGTTCTGCTTCTTGGGTATTAGGACAAGCACTTCTTGGGGTTGGAACTAGATTTGCTTATAGTTGATGCTATGATAAAAGAGATATTAAGGAGATAAATAATGGCGGGAGCTGGTTGGAAATCATATAGCACTGGAGACTTAATTGATGCTACTACTTTTCAAACATTCGTACAAGACCAAGTAATTCAAGTATATGCTGATTCTTCAGCAAGAGATACAGCTTTAGGAACTAATGATGCAGAAGGTATGTTCTGTTTTCTTAAAGATTCAAATACATTACAATTTTATGATGGCTCTGCGTGGGTCAATTTCATTGGAGATGGAGATATAACTGGAGTCACAATTACTACTGGTTCTACTTCTGGACTTTCTGGTGGTGCTACAGCGACTTCTGGAGCATTCTCTTCAACATTAGTTATTGCACCTAACCAAGCTACTACAGCTACTCCTACAACTTCTGACTTAACATTATTTGGAGATGCAGATGATAGTAATAATTTAAAGAAAGCTACTCTAAACGATTTACCAATATCAAGTGCAACACAAACAGCTTTAGATAATATTACCGCTGGTACAACAGCTATTAGGACTGACATTGTTGTCACTGTTGCAGATGATGGTAGCGGAAGCCAAAATGTATTTTATTTAGAAGGTGCTAAAGACCAAGTAATTAATCTTACAACTGGTTTTAAATATCGCTTTGATACATCTCATTCTTCTAATGCAACACATGTTTTAAGATTATCTGAAACCAAAGATGGCTCTCATAATAGTGGTTCAGCTTATACAGATAATGTCACTACTAATGGTACAGCTGGTTCTTCTGGTGCTTATACACAGATTGAAGTCAAAGCAGATACTCCAGAAAGATTATATATCTACTGTACTGCTCATGCTGGAATGGGTGGAGACTCTCAGCTTACTGCTGGTGGATTCTCTGTTGATGGTGGTACTGTAAGGGGAGATACAGATTTTTCAGATAAAGAATTAACCAAGTTTATTGCTAAAGATTACTCAGAAGATATTGCAACAACTTCTGATTCTGGTACTTCATTCTCATCAAACACACTTACCTTAGATGTTCAAGATGGAAATGTTTTTGAAATAACTCTTAATGCAAATGTGACAACTTGGAATATAACTAATCTTGTCGCATCAAAAGCAACAACAATTACAGTTATTTTAAAACAAGATGGTACTGGTTCGAGACTGATGAATGCGACTCAAATAAATTCTACAGCTTTCAAAACTGTAGGAGCTGGTGGTCTGACTTTAACTACTGATGCAAGTGCAATAGATATTGTGACTGTTGTATTTGATGGAACTAATTATTATGTCTTTAGCCAACTTAAAATGTCGTAAGGAGTTTTAAATATGCCTTTAGGATTTTCTAAAGTAGGACTAATTGGTGGTTTAGCAGAAGCACCTTATGAAGGCACTAATGTAAGTGCAGATTTATTATTTCACATGAAGAAAGTACCAGTAAGTGCAAATTCAACAACTTACGACATTACAACTTCTAATGGATATGAAAGTAATGGTATCAATGTAGGTGGTACTACTTATCAAGCAAATATTATAAATTACAGTGGTAATCAAACATTTGGTAGTGGGTCTATTACTGCTTCTGGCGACAAGTTAGCTTTAGTAAGAATAGAAGGAGATATGACAGTATCTTCTGGTTTTACTTTACAAACTTCTGGAACATGTAATGGATTATATATATTTGTTGATGGTAATGTCTCTGTAGCTGGTTCTATATCTACATACAACAAAGGCAGATACGAGAGTGGAGGTTATTCTGGAAATGTAGCAATCAACTCTAGTGCTAATGAAGTTGCGGGTTCAACAGAACTAAAAATAACTGGTAGTGCAAGTTCTCACACAAATGGAAGTTCTACTGCTAATGCTTTAACTGTAGGTGGTGGTGGTAAGGGTACTGCTGGTTCTTATGGTTCTGGAAATGGAAATGTAGGGCACTACTTTTCTGGTGGCTCTGGCGGTGGTGGTGGCGGTGGAGTTGCATACTACAATCACTATCAAGGTGGTGGTGGTTCTGGTGGTACTGCGACTGCTTATGCTGGAACTGGTGGGTCTGGTGGTTCTTCTGGTTATACTCACTGGGGTTATTACACTCAAGATGTAGGTGGGTCTGGTGGAACTGGGAATGGTGGCGGTTCAGGTGGTGCTAACAACTCAAGAAATCCTTATGACTCTGCTTCTGGTATTACAGGTTATACAGGAACTCCAAGCTCAATGGTCATCTATGCAACTGGAAATATCACTATTGATTCTGGTGGTTCATTATATACAACTGGACAGGTTGGTAGGAATGGAAACACAGTCGGAGCAAGTGGGCAGGGCGGTGGCGGTGGTGGTTCAGCTGGTGCTGTTCTAGTTGCTGTTTGCGGTGGTACTTTTACAAACAATGGTACAGTATCTTCAGCTGGTGGAGCAACTGGTTCTGGTAGGGGCTCTGGTGCTACTGCTGGTTCTGGCGGTACTATAACTGGGGGTGGATATTCATGATTGCTTATTACAATCCAGAAGATGAAGACCATAGAAATTGGAGAGAGAACTTTGGTTTTACAAAATCAGATACTATCAATGACAACAGAGCTGAAGATTTCTTTGGCGAAAAAAAAATACCAACGATTGAAGTAGATGTACCAGACTGTTCTTACAGTGAAGTCATGGCGGAATACATAAATCCAGTAAATGGAGATGAAATTGGAGAGCAAACTGTATTTATAAATGTTGAAAAACATAAAGGTCTTTATTATTTTGAAACAAAAGTACAATATAATACTTGGGTATCTGAAACTTTAAATAATTTAGATGACCAAGTGGAGAATCCAGATGCAGAACAAACAGAATTACCAATCAGCTTACTTCCAGAGAAGCCAAGCTGGAAAGACAAAGATGAAATCTCGGCATAAGATTAATGTATATTGGACAATCTTACCTAATATCAATAAACCCAAATCAATTTTTCAAGACCCAGTAAGACCAAATCCTAATGCTCAATGCCCAGTGGTTGCAGATTATTGTCAAAGAACAAGAATCCTAAATAGCCCTTATCATTTAGAAATAAAACCAAACTGGATTTACGAACACAAGTTAAAGGGTTATAAGTTCGAAGGATTTGATTTTACTAGCAATGATGTTAGACCAGAACACATTTGGAATGATAGCGGTGTCATAGATACTGGTAATGAAATGTGGTATGACCCATTGAAAGCTCAGTTCCAATATATTATGCCTTATGTTTTTATTTGTGAAGAACCAATAAATATGTCTTTAGTTGGATTACAAAAAAATGAAACTAAATCCCAGTTAGATGATTTGTTATACATAGAAGCTGTACTTGAAATTAGTAAAATGGCTAGAGCTTTATCTTCTGCTTGGGCTTTTCAATCATTTAAAAATGTAAAAGCAACTTTCTTAAAAGGGCAACCACACATGAAATTACTATTTTCAGAACCAGTAAGATTACATAAATTTACTTCTACTCCATTATTTGAAAAATGGTTGAGTGAGAATAGTGGATTAGTACATCATCAAAGAGGAACTAAAAGAGTATTTGATGTAATAAGCAAGAGAAGACCTAAAAAAATGTTTGATGAAATCAAAGATAATATAGAGTATTCCGAAACTTAAGACTAAGATAGAATCATGAAATTAGATGTCGTGAGAACTCAGTTCGGAGATGATGCAACTTGCGGAATTTTATTTATTGATAAAATTTTTGAATGCTATGTACTTGAAGATGAAGTTAGGGATTTGAAAGAGTATGCTGAAACCGCTATTCCGCTTGGAGAGTATGAAATCAAGTTTAGAAATGTTGGCGGTTTTGCAACAAAATATAACTCAAGATATGGAGTAGATTTTCATGGTAATGGAATGCTCGAACTTCAAGATGTACCAAACTTTAAATATATTCTGATTCATACTGGAAATACAGATGAGCATACAGCTGGTTGCTTACTTGTTGGCGAGACTCAACAAGATTTAGATAAAGGCAAAGATGGATTCATAGGTGGCTCTGGAGATGCTTACAAAAAATTATATCCTAAAGTTAGAGATGCTTTACTTTCTGGAGAAAAGGTCACAATAAAAATTTCAAATATAAATCTTGATGAAAAACAATTATCAAACAAAGCAACAGAAGATGTTGTACTAACAAATGTAATTGATGATAAGTTTGACAAGATAATGAAAGAACTAAAAAATCTAAGGAGTGCAGTATTCACAGTTAAAAATATTACTTGAATATAAACTGCCCTACATGTAAATCAATTCTTCAGCACGAAGTAATAAAAGATAGAATAATTTTCACATGCATGAATAAAGAATGTCGAAATTATAATGTCGTACAAATTGGTGGTAAGATGCATGAAGAAGAATAGGAGATTATGAAAAATAAAGAATATTGGAAATTTATTTTAAGTAAAGCATTTAGAACTGGACTTCAGTCTGCAATCTCTTTGTATCTTGCAAACTCTAGTGGAATCATAGATGCAAACATGATTGAGCTTATTGGAGTGGCGTTCTTATCAAGTGCGTTGTCAGTCATTCAGAATGGTCTTGAACAAGCCAAGCCAAAATACACTTATGAAGAAGGTAAGTAATGGAAGGTTGTTGCATGTCTTGCCCTAGTGGGTGCGGAGATAAATAGATGTGGCTAGAAGGATTAATGAACTATTTAATTATCTTTTAGTTTTATTTCTTATATATCCTTCTCCAGTATTTGCTGAAGAGACAACTACATACGAAAGAATATCTGACACTGGTCAGAATACAACCGATATAGAGTTTGACTATGGTGGTGCTTCTTGGAATAGATTAGACATTCATAGCGGACAATGCGGTTCTAATAATCAAGCTGTTCATTTTAATATGCAGAACAGTGAAGACCAGACAATCACAATTACTTTTCCAGAAGACAATATAACTACCGCTGGGTTTTTGTCTGGGTGCGTTAATGACCCTTATCCAGTCACTTGGACATATTCAGATGGAACTACTGAGACTGTAAATTATTCTGCTCAATCAAATGCAGATGTTGAGACAATGTTTGAGATTGTTTCTAAAACTGTTGCTGATAAATTTATAACTTCTGTTGCAATTGAATATGATGATTATGTCATCATTGATGATATATACTGGACTTATGATAATCAACCTACTACAACGACATCTAGTTCGACAACAACTTCGAGCACAACAACATCTTCCACAACAACAACGACTTCAACGACTACGACTACTTCTAGTACAACTACAACGACAACGAGTACTACTACAACGACAACTACAACTATTCCGCCTACAACTACTACAACAGTACCACCAACGACTACGACCACACTTAGTCAAGAAGACATTGAAAGAAATAATAATGAAGCTGAGACTGGTATATCTGAAACTAATGCTGAAAGAAAAGTAAGAGAATATAACGAAGAACAAGAAAGAATCGCTCAAGAAGAAGCTGAAGAAGAAGCGAGAAGAGAAGCAGAAAGAGAAGCCAGAGAAGAAGCTGAGAGAATAGCTGAAGAAGAGAGGATAGCCGAAGAAGAAAGACTTGCTGAAGAACAAAGATTAGCTGAAGAAGAAAGACTTCGAAAAGAAGAAGAAGCAAGAATACAAGCAGAGATAGAAGCTCAGATAGCTTATGAAGAAGAACTTGCTCGATTAGAAGCAGAAGAAGAAGCTGAAATATTATTAGAGCTTGAAGAGAGCTTAGATTTTGAAGAACTTGGTATCCCAGAAGAAGAAGTTAAAGAGTTAATAGATGTAATTCAAATACTTGAAGAACAGAACTTAGAAGAAGAATTTATTTTTGAAGAAGAAGTATTTGTAATTGAGATTGAAGAAATTGTATTAGAAGAAATAATAATAGTTATTGATGACCAAGAAGAAGAACCAGTCATTATCAAAGAAGTATTTGAAGAAAACGAGATTATAGAAATAGTCGAAGAGATTGTAGAAGAAGATATTCCAGAAAAAGAAGTAATTGAAATAATACAAGAAGAAATCCTAGAGATAGAAGAAGAGCTAACAGAAGAAGAAATATTGGAAGAAGTCGCAGAGTTAGAAGAAGTGATTGAAGAAATAGTAGTAATAGATATTCCAGAAGTATCCGAAGAAGAACTTGAAGAATTATCAGAAGAAGAATTGATAGAATATGAAGAAGCCAAAGAAGAAGCCATTGAAGAATTTGTTGAAGAACTTGAGACTGAAGAAGTTGTGGAGATACTTGAAGAAGTTAATGATGTCGGATTGGAAAATCTTGAATCTGTTAGCGAAGAAGTTATTGAAGTTGTAGCTAAGGTCGTTGAAGAAGTAATTGAGATTGCTACTGAAGAAGTATTGACTCAAGAACAAGTCGAAGTCGTAGCTCAAGTTTTAAATGTAGAAGAAGAATCTGATGTTCAGATTATTGCAGAACAAGCAAAAGAAGATGAAGTTGTCGCTGAAGCAGTAGAAGAGTTTGTTGAGAGAGCGGTGGAGAATGCAGAGTCAGCTTTACAACCTTACACATTTGCAGATGTTGTGGTAGAAGTTCAGTTTGAAAAATTAAGAACTGAAGGTCTTGGTGCTATCATAGATACAGATTTGTCAAAAATTAATGTAAGAGAAATAGGAAGTGATTTGACTGATGACCAAAGAGAGAAGGCACAAGAAGTTGTTGTACCAACTATTCTTGCAAGAATCGCATCAGTTGCATCATTAGCTTTAAGGAGATTAAATTGATTAAGAAATTTATGAACTGGATAAAGGAAGCTATCAAAGAGACTTTGAATCTAGCTTGGACTTTAGTTGGTCTTGTAATAGCAACTTTAACTTTGACTGGGAGTGCTCAGCAAATCACTGCACTAGCAACTCTCATTACACTTGGTATCTGGTTGCTTACAATTGGATTTAGAAAATGAGTTCAAGTAATGGATTTACTCAACGAGAGATGCTCCAACTTCTTCTTGATGGTCAGAATAGATTGCATGACCGCATAGATGAGCTTGAAGATAAAGTCAGCGGTAAGGTTGGGAGACAAGAGCTCTTTGGTTGGGTCACTGCTGGAGTAGTTTGCTTGACTGGTCTGATGGCTTTCTTTGGCTAAATTTATCATTTTTAATTATCAATTTATAAAAGTCTTAAGGACTTTTTGAGCTCAAAATCAACAAAAATTAAAAAAAAAAATAAAAAAAATATTTAGACCCTATAAACATTGAGCTTTTTATTATCTAATCACAAATTAATAATTTGAAATCTTTGATAATATGATATACTTTTATTAACAAAAACAAAGGAGACACATAGAAATAAATCAAGCGGTAAATCTTCCGAATCGACCTTCGGTAGCCGACAAAGACCACCAGCTAGTGAGTCATAGAGCCAAAAAAAAACAATCGTTCCAATACAGTACCAAACATTTCTCGAGCATTGGTTAGCCATCTCGTTGAGCCATCAACATTGCAATCGCAGGAGTTCCTAGTTTAGAGAAAATATGTTCAGCGGTAAGAATCCTCTATGATTGATTCGGAGACTGGTGTTAAGGAGATGATTGCTAACTAGATTTTTGCAAACTGCTCATCTACTCGGTGGGCAGGTTGGAACAATCAGTTCCTACAAAATACAAAAACTTACCACTAGTAATTAGTAGTAAAGAAAAAGGAGAATACAAAAATGGAAACATTAAAAGCAGTCAAGTTCATCTGGAACAACTACCCATTGAGCTTAGACTTTGATGTAGAGCCAATGATTGAGTTCATTAAGTCAAGCAGAAAAGCAGAAGCAATGATGATTGACACTGACTTAATCAACAGAGATAAACTTGTTCAAAGACTGAAAGAATATTATTCAGCTTAAAGTAATTATCTAACAGCTCTCTACTGGAGAGCTGATAGATACTTATAAAGTATCAAAACAAAAAAACAAAAGGAGAAAACAATGTATGAATTTACAATGACTAAAGAAGAAGTAGAAAACAAACTTAGAAATGATGAAGCTAAACTTGCTAAGTTAAAAGCTGAGTGGAAATCTCTTCTCGACATCAACAAAGATGGAGTCAAACTAACTGAGAAGCAATCAAGAAGATTATCTAAAATCAAAAAAGATTCTAGTACTCTTCACTTAGTTATCAGTATTGCAAAAGAAATTCTTGAAGAAGAATCATACGCAAAGTAATTATCTAACTACCCATCAGCTTGGTGGGTAGATAGATACTTATAAAAGTATCACTAACAAAAAAACAAAAGGAGAAACAAAATGAAAACTAAAGACATAAACAAAATCAAAGAACTCATTGCTGAGAGACTTGATGACCAATATGATACAAAAGCAAATTGGGAAGAAGTAGAGACTAGAAATGGAGAACCAATGTGGGTACATAAAGATTCATGTTTCGAGATTTCAGTATTCTACTGGACTAAGAGAGAGACTAACAGAGGAACTTGGATAACAAAGCCAGTTCGTGACAGAAGTGCTAGTGTTCTTATGCAATTTATCGATAGAGATGGTAATTTACTTCGTAGAACTGTTGGTATTGATTTCTATGATGGTATCAAAGTTCCAGAAGATAATATTGATGTAGTCAATATCAGTACTCATACAGATGTACAAGTTGGCTCTCATCATGTTGCATCTTATGGAAAAGACTTTCAAGTGACTGACAGAAGTGCTTCTCTTGATAACTGGAATTACAATGGTGGTAAAGGTTATATGAAGCTCATCTGGGAAATCTTTGATGGTAAAGGATAATCATGGAAGATATAGATATACAAGAACTAATAGAGAAGAATCAGAAAACAGTCTTTGACTATCTATCAACAACAATCGAAGTTCTTACTGAGAACAGAGAAGTTGGAGATGGAACTGAAATTGACTGGTACAGATTAGCTGAGTATCTCGGCATGGAAATGCTTGAGAGATGCAGAGACTTCTCTAAGTGATTAACTAGAGCCCATTCATTGAGTGGGCTTTATGGTAATCATAAGATTACTTACAAAAACAAAAGGAGAAAATAATGAATAGTGTAGTATGGGAAATCCCAGTCAGTCATAGAGTTATAGAAGAAGACTCTGATGACTTTTACAATGGAGAAGCTGTTGTGAGAACTCATGTCATTGCAGACAAAGTCTTCGGAGAAGATTATGTGATGATGAGATGCCCAGAATGTATTTACGAGCAAGTAGGTGCAGAAGCATACGACAAGTATTCTCACATTCCAAGAGCGACTGCTTTGCGTTCAGACAAAAGACCAAAAGACTTTGACTTTGATGTCTGGCTTAAAGTAAGCATGATTGGATTCAAAGAATACAACAAAGAAGAATTGTCATTCAGTGAATGTAAATTTGGATTAGATAAAAATGGAGAACATGTTGAACATGTCGGAGCAACTATAAGCGAAGATATGGCTCAAGAGATGTACCAAGACTTAGAGTTAGTCTAATTATCTAACTGCACATCTTAGGGTGTGCAGATAGATACTTATATGAGTATCAATACAAAAACTAAAGGAGAAAAAAATGAAATCAGTAGAAATAGTTATTACAAAGAAATTTGTATATACGATAGATAATCTACAAAACAACGAAGCATGGGATATTGTGAATAGACAAGATGACACAATAACTTGGGCGGAAGAAATTGAGAGAGATTCTGAACCAGTAGAAATTGAAACTACTTGGGTAGAAGCAAACTATATTGGAGAAGAAGAATGAAGAGATTCAATCAATATGCTCTAAGAGCAATGGAGAAGTTAGATAGTAGAGATACTTTTCTAAAGAGCTTGGGCTATGAGTATGCAAGAAGAATATTTGTAATATCCTTCAAAGCAATAAATGGTTATAGCCCTTACGATTACAAAAGAATGGGAGAAGAATAATGGAAAATGAAGAGATGACTCCAGAAGAATACGAAGACTTCGTAGAAAATGGAGACTGGTTTATTGATACTGAGAAGGAATCATGAAGTTCAAATTCCATGAGACATTCACTGTTGATTTTGTTGTAGAAGCTGAGACTTATGAGAAAGCTCATTCAATGTACAGCAAAATGTTCGACAAGAATATTCAACTCGGTTATGCAAACTGGAAAGATATTCAAGAACAGAACATTACTTCTGGTAAGTTCTATGTCTGGTATCGAGAAGATACTGAGACTCCAGAGCTTGTCAAAGAAGAGTTCTTTGGAGAAGAAGAATGACACTTAAAAAAATTAGAGTCATACTCTTCTTAATTTATTTACATTTAAAAAAATCTATATTAACTTACTTGCTAATTTTGTTAGCTCGTATAAGGTTGAAAAAATTGTAAAGGAGAAAAAAATGAATCGTGCTCAAAGAAGAAAAGCTAAGAGTAAGAAGAAGTCTGGGTATCTTAAAATGAATCCTAGAACTAAAGCTGGACTCGAAGATTACTTAAAATATAAGAGTATGTAATTAGCTAGAGCTCATCACATTACCCTTTTGTATATGTACTAATAAATATATGAAGTGGTGGGCTCTATGGTAATTATGTCAGACATGATTACTAGAATGGAGTAAATTATGAATACAGAAATATCCAATAATAATAAAGAGCAGTTAGAAGACTTACCAGACTTCTATCATGTGACTTTAAATCCAACTGGAAAGAAATCCATTTTCAGATGTGGTGCTTGTTGGAGATTGTTATTTCGTGGGGAGACAGTTCTAAAGCATAAGAACAGACAATATACTTTCTACTGTACTGGTTCAAAGCACATTGAATCTTCAGAAGAATACTTGAAGTATCTCGTTGAAGTTCAATCTAAAGAACTAGGTATTGAGTATCATACTGGTCAGCTTGAGCAAATGGTTATTGAGTGGAGTAGTCACAGACACCGAAACAAAGTTGAAATATTGTCGGTCACTGAACTACCAACCGATAATCCCAAAAGAAAAGAAGTTGAAGAGTATCGTAAGAAGAAAGCGATTACTGCTTTAGAAAGACAACTTGCTGAAATACAAGATGCACACAAAACTGATGTGCAAAAAATACTTGGTCAAATAGCTGAAATCGAAAACAGCTAGTGAGCTAGAGTTCTTACTCGCACAATAAATTAATTTATTACTATTAATATCTACACTTGTGAGTGAGAGCTCTATGGTCATTATCTAACTAAACGAAAGGAGAAATATGACTATTGTAAATTGGTACTACTCTTTGGAGCTCCATGAAGCAATGGCTCTAGCGTACAGCGTTGCGTTCTTGTCATTCTTTGGAGTTGGTTTTTTTATTCTTGAATTAAAAGAGAAAAAATTAGCAAGAGAAGAATCTAAATTATTTCAAGATGAAGATGGTATTCCTAGATTTGTCAGAGCTTCTGATGAACAAATAGGATTACACAATCACTAATCAATGATATAATAAATGGCTATGGGTGCATAGCCAGTAGGAGTTGGAAGTCTTTCAATACATGTTCTAATGTAGCCCAACATGTACTGACTCCTACTGGTTAGGCATCATGCTTAACAACATAAATTATGAAAAGGAGAAATATGAGTGACATTAATTTAATGTCAGTAAAAGAGATTGCATCACTGCTTGGTTTAGACCGAGCTCTGATTGCATCATGGAATCATGCAAACAGATTACCAAAGCCAGAATGGTTGGTATCTGGTGGTAAGACTCCAGTCTGGACTGAACAGACAATTAAGAAATGGGCAAACTCAGATGAGTTTGTGCTTTCAAAAATAGACACGAGAGCAAAGAGTCGGTTATCAAAATGATAACAGTGACTCATTTTCGTGGGCAACCGATTCCACACTTTGTTAAATCAAAGCATGATTTGGTTAAATATGTACTTAGGAAGTACAGAGATAGTGAGCCAATATCTAATGGAGAGTTCATTTATGATTTGAACTATTCAAGATTCGGTGGTTCTATCTTTAATCTAAGAAAAGAAGGATATGTAATCGAAACTATTCCTTCAAAGAAAAGGGGTCTTGTCTTCTACTATTTGGTCTCAGCACCAGATGATGATGTGGAGAGAAATCAATTACGATTGGTCTCGACATGAAAAGAAGAAAGATAACCCACTGGAGATTTTGGGCATTACTTACTAACAAAGAAAAAGTAATGCTCTATCCCAGTTTAAGTAAATCAGAAAAGAAAAGAATTTGGACTGATGAGTATATGAAAGTTGTAAAACTAAATACTTATCCACATGCTTTCAAAGAGAAGTATGATGCAAAGTTCGAAATACTAAATCAAATAAAAGGAGAAAAAAATGAATAGTAAAGATAAAGCTATTGTTGCACAAGTAGCATTCAAAGGAGCAATCGATTTAGCTGTTGCTGGAAAGATTGAAGTCAAGATGATACTTGATGCGACTGACAAATATGCAGAACACCTTTGGGATAAGTATGGGTTCTATCAAGCCAAAGAAACTTATCCGCCAAAGACTTCACAGTCAAGTAGTGGTAGTGGATTTGCAACAGACAACCAAACTAACTTCATTAACAAGTTGTTAAAAGAAGTTCCTAAGTCTGTATCTGATTCTGCAAAAACAAAAGTTGATAATGGGCTTACATTTGCTGGTGCTGACTCTCTTATAAAATCTCTATTGAATGAGAAAGAGAATAATGTACCAAAAGCTAAAGACCCTATTAATGACTTAGATGCTCCATTTTAAATGGACTACATAAAGTCTGATGTATATTTCAGCATAGTTCCAGAGTGGGTAATTGATGCACCCATATCAGCACAAGCTGTTAGAATCTATGCTGTTTTATGCAGATATGCAGACAAAGATGATGGTACATGCTTTCCAAGCATTAGAACCTTAGCAGAGCGTATAAATGTGTCTGAGAGCACGATTAAGCGTGGTTTAAAGGAACTAAAAGCCATTGGTGCAATCAAGTCGCAGAAGCGGTTTGATAAAGCCACTGGGGAACAAACTTCGAACTTATATACAGTAATGAGAAGTAAAGAAGCCATATATGACCTACCCAATGTCATAGATGACACTAGCCCTAGTTCATCAGAGACCCACAAACTAGAGTCATATAACCATAGTCATTCTTTGGAAAATAATCTTGAAGATAGAAAAAGATTATGGAGTGCTTTAGTAGATGCAATAGGTTATCAACCAACAACTCAAGTAGAGAGAGCTGGTTGGAATAAATGCATCAAACAATTAAGAGAAGCTGGAGCAAAAGCAGATGAGATTCCTAGCAGGGTGGAACAATACAAGAAGGAGTTTAAAGGCATGACACTGACTCCTTATGCTCTAGTAAAACATTGGACACTTCTCGGAGAATCGGTAGCAAAGATACCAATTCCAAGAGATTGTGTCACAGAAGGTCATGCTATGATAAAACTAGGAGATTCAGATTTTGAAGTTTGCAGATTTTGCAGTATAACTTCAGATGATATTTCATTTTAGTTAGGAGACATGTAAGAGTTAAGAATAGAGTCGGAAGAGAGCTCCGAACTGGCGTTGATACTCCTTTCAGTCTGGCGACAGATTATTGGTAGCCATGTTTAACACTTAACTCAGTCTCCACCAATATTTCAAAAACAAAAACTATAAATTTTTCTTGATAGAATGTTATCGAAAATGTTCTATGGGAAAAGAATCTAAAAAACTTACAAAGAACAAGCAAGAAGTCAAACATAATCTTGACTTGGGAAATAATTACTACCCATCTGGGTGGAAGCCAAAGCTCGAATTTGACCACAACACAAACATTGGAGAGCTTACACATGTACAACCGCAATCAGACAACTTCAAATTCAACGAACTACTAGATTCATGGGGATATAACTCAGATGAATTTTATATAGAAGAAGACCGAATCAAATTTTCAACTTGGGAAGCACAAGCTAAGGGCGGTCAAGTTATTCAGATGTATGCTTTCAAAGCTACTATCCGAAGGAAGAAGCCGAAGCACAATGAGTTTGTAAGAAAACTTGAAAGACAGATAGCAAGAAAGAAGCCAGTAAAGGTATCACAAGTTGCTGGAGACCATGCTTTTATGTTCTTTTGTGCAGACTTTCAGTTTGGTAAATCAGAATACAATGCTGATTGGGGAGCTGATGAGACAATAGATTATATTAGAAATGGAATCAAGAAAGCTCAGAAGCAGATAAAAGATTTAAACAAGTCTGGTCAGATTATAGATGAGATTTATATTATAGGTTTAGGAGACTTGATAGAGAATTGTTATGGATTTTTTGACCATCAAGCATTCAATATTGAGCTGACCAGAACAGAACAAGAACATCTTGCTAGAAAAATGGTCATGGAAATTTTAGATGGATTACTTAAATTAGCTCCAAAAATTTTTTTGGGGGCAGTAGTCGGAAATCATGGAGAGCAAAGAAGCGGAAAGAACAGCATCACTACAACTAGACTAGATAATTCAGATACACAAATATTTCAGATTATCGGAGAAATAATAGAAGGAAGAGAAAGATACAAGCATGTTAAGACTGTTATTCCAAATGACTTTTATCTTACTCTTGATATAAAAGGGCAGAGACTTACTTTCTATCATGGTCACATGACTGGTGGTGGTGGAAATATTGAGAATAAAATTATGAACTGGTGGAAAAATCAGGGTCATGCAAGAATACCTTCTGGCTCTGCTGATATATTAGTCACTGGTCATTATCATCATTTAAGAGTTTTAGTTGAGCGTGGAAGAACATGGTTTCAGTCTCCATCACTTGATACTTCTAAAGAACTAGAAGCAAGAATGGGTCTGACTACTTCTCATGGAATCCTTACATTTACAGTTTCAGAAAATGGTTGGGATAATTTGAAAATCTTGTGAAAATTT
>VTLG01016409.1_pt1 | contig 32023 bp, 38 predicted proteins | sample 4694571 | NCBI WGS metagenome assembly VTLG01 (sample SAMN12604809, study PRJNA352737) | marine metagenome | biome: ENVO:00000447; feature: ENVO:00000209|ENVO:00000569|ENVO:01000036; material: ENVO:00002151; isolation source: viral sequences binned using virsorter ...
ATAAGAGGTCCGGTTGGTTCTGGTAAGTCAGTTGCTTGTTGTGTTGAAGTATTTAGAAGAAGCTTGGAGCAACACAAAAACAAGGAAGGTAAGCGTAAGAGTCGTTGGGCTATTATCAGAAACACTAATCCACAGTTAAGAACGACTACTATAAAGACTTGGCTTGATTGGTTTCCAGAAGATGTATGGGGTAAGTTTCATTGGTCAGTACCTTATACTCATCATATACAACAAGACGAATTAGACATTGAAATTCTTTTCTTAGCTTTGGATAGACCAGAAGATGTTAAGAAACTTCTTTCTTTGGAACTTACTGGTATATGGATTAACGAAGCAAGGGAAGTACCCAAGAGTATTATAGATGCGTGTACTATGCGTGTTGGTCGTTATCCTTCTATGCGTGAGGGTGGACCAAGTTGGTCTGGTGTCATTGCAGATACCAATGCTCCAGAAGAAGATCATTGGTGGGCAATCATGGCTGGAGAAGTTCCGATACCAGATTACATTCCTAAAGAGCAAGCTAAGATGTTAATCAAGCCTGATAATTGGTCTTTCTTTGTTCAACCACCAGCTATGGAAGAAAAGCTTGATGAGAAAGGTGATGTTAATACTTATGTACCAAATAAGAAAGCTGAGAATAATAGTAATATACTTGATACTTATTATCCCAATCTTATTCGTGGTAAGACTAAAAGCTGGATAGATGTTTATGTTATGAATCGTTTAGGTTCTATACAGGAAGGTAAACCAGTTTACCCTCAATTTGTTAGCGAAACTCATATTGCTCAAGAAGAAATACCGATTGCTATTGGTGTACCTTTGTACATTGGTGTTGACTTTGGACTTACTCCAGCCGCAGTTTTTGGTCAGAAGGTTAGAGGTCGTTGGTTAATACAATCAGAGATTGTAGCGATTGATATGGGTATTGTTAGATTTGCAGAACTGTTAAGACAAGAGATAGCAACACGGTTTTCTGGTCTTGATGTAAATATTATTGGTGATCCAGCTGGTGACTTTAGAGCGCAAACAGATGAATCGACTCCATTTCAGATTCTAAGAGGTGCTGGTCTTAGGGCAATGCCAGCTCCATCCAATAGTGTTGATCTTAGATTAGAGTCAGTTTCGTCACAGTTAACAAAAATGTCAGATGGTCAACCAGCTTTTTTAATAGACAGAAGATGTCCTTCTTTGATAAAAGGCTTTCAAGGTGGGTATTGTTATAGGAGAATGCAAGTGTCAGGAGAACGCTATGATGACAAACCAGAAAAGAATATGTACTCCCATATTCATGATGCTTTACAGTATCTGATGTTAGGTGCTGGTGAAGGCAGACAATTAATTTCTGGACAACAACCCCTTTCTTCGTTTAATGCTAAGAAAGACTATGATGTATTTAAAAGAAAACCTATAAAACAAAGATTTAATTTTTGGTCAAGAATGTAAGGAGATTGTACAATGTGTTTTGGTGGTGGTAGTAGTGCGCCTGTTAAAGACCCGGAAGCTGAAAGGCAACAGGAACTTCAAAGAGAAAAAGAACAAAAAGAAATAAAAGAAAATAAAGCAAGAGTTGTTGAAAGAACTGTTGTTGTTAATCAACCATTAGCTTCTGCTGGTCCGAAAGAACCAGATACTGTTTCTTCTGCTTTAACAAAATCTGGTAAGCCAAGAAAAAGAGTTATAGGAGCGCAATCCTTAATTACTGGTTCTAGGGGTGGTAAAGGTTTTTATTCAAAATTTGGTTAGGAAAGTATAATGCATAAAGAAGCTAAAGACTTTTTACATAAATATGAAAAAGCTAAGACGCATAGAGAAAATTTTGTTCCATTGTTTGAAGAGTGTTATGAATACTCTATGCCTCAAAGAGAATCTTTTTATACTGAATCTGTTGGTCAGAGAAGAGATGAAAAGATATTTGATGAAACAGCAGTTGTTGGTGTACAGGAATTTGCATCTAGGTTACAAGCTGGTTTAGTTCCTAACTTTGCTAGGTGGGCTGACTTTGTTGCTGGTTCTGAAGTACCCAAAGAACAAAGAGAAGAAGTTAATAATGATCTTGATGAAGTTACTGACTATGTGTTTGAGGTATTACAAAACTCTAACTTTGGTCAAGAGGTGCATGAATCGTTTATGGATTTGGCAGTAGGCACTGGTGTTCTTCATGTTGCTGAAGGTGATGCAGTACACCCTGTTAATTTTTCTGCTATTCCATTACCTCATGTTGTTTTAGATACTGGACCAGATGATAAGATAGATCATGTTTTTCGTGAGAGAAAAGTAAGATATTCTGATTTACCAATACTTTATCCTAATGGATCGTTTAGTCCTAAGATTGCACAACTTATGCAAAATAGTCCAGAAGTAAAAACAAATATTCTTGAGGTTATTTGTAAAGATTATTCTAAAATAAATGAAGATGCTTTTTTATCTTATGTCATTGAGATGGGTGATAAAGATATAATATCTTTTGATAGCTTTAAAGGGGTAGGATCAAATCCATTTATTTGTTTTCGCTGGTCTAAATGTGCTGGTGAAGTATATGGTCGTGGTCCACTTATGAATGCATTAAGTGCAATTAAAACAACTAACCTTACTGTACAGTTAGTATTAGAAAATGCACAAATGGCTATTTCTGGCATCTATCAATTAGATGATGATGGTATTATTAATCCAGATACAATTAGTTTAGTTCCCGGAACAGTAATACCTAAAGCACCAAACTCTGCTGGATTGCAACCGATTAGGGCTGCTGGTAGTTTTGATGTTAGTCAGTTTATTTTGAATGATATGCGTTTAAATATCAAAAGAGCTTTGTATAATGAGATGCTTGGTGATCCTAATAAAACTCCAGCTACTGCTACTGAGATTGCAGAACGTATGGCTGATTTATCCAGACAGATTGGTTCTGCATTTGGTAGGTTACAATCAGAATTAGTACAACCAGTTCTTCAAAGGGTTATCTTTATTCTTAAGAAACAAGGTAGAATAGAAATACCTACAGTAAACGGTAGACAAGTAAAGGTACGTTCTGTATCTCCATTAAGTCAAGGACAAGCAAAGCAAGATATAAACAATACTGCACAATGGATGCAGTTAGTTCAACAAAGTTTTGGTCCAGAGATTATGAATTTATTAGTTAGTGGTGAGGAAGTTGCTAGTCATTTAGCTAAGAAATTTAATGTACCAGATAGTTTAATAAGAGATGCAAGTGAAAGACAGGAACTTGTACAGTTAATGCAACAGGCTCAACAGTTGCAACAAGCTCAACAACAACAGGGAGAGGAAGTTGTCCAACAATAAACATATTGGTGTAGATGGAATAGAAAGAAGTAAGCAAGAAGATATAAGAATAAGTATGGATATAAAATCCTTATTTAAAACACCGAATGGTCAATCGGTATTAAAGTATTTAAGAAAACTTACAATAGAATATGTCAATGGTCCGAATATAAGTGATAGTGCTTTACGTCATCATGAGGGTCAAAGATATTTGTATGCTATTATAGAACGTAGAATTAATCATGCTGAAAAGGAGAGCAGTAATGTCTGAAGAAACACAAACAGTATCAGAAGCAATGGAACAACAGACCCCTGACATAAGTGACACAAGTGACATAAAATCAGAGGAAAAGGATTTTGTAACTGCTGAAGATCAAGCACCAGCAAGACCAGAGTGGTTACCAGAAAAGTTTAAAACACCAGAAGCTTTGTTAGAATCGTATAGTAATCTTGAGAAGAAACAAGGTCAGAAAGAAAGTGATTTAAGAGAAGCTTGGGAAAAAGAATTAAATGAACAAGCTTATGCTGACAGACCAGAAAGTGCTGGTGATTATGTATTACCTAAAAGTATTGATGAATCGTTAGCACCAGATAATAAAATGCTAGATTGGTGGTCTAAATTTTCTTGGGAAAATGGTATGAGCCAAGAAGAGTTTGAAGCTGGTATTAATATGTTTGAACAAGAAAGAGAAGCAATAATTGGTTCTATTGAATCTAATAGGGAAGATGAAGTAAAAAAACTTGGTGATAATGCAGAAGAAAGAATACAAGCTACTGCATTATTTGCACAAAAGTTTTTTCCAGAAAACCTTATGCCAGCTATAGAAAGACTTACAGAAACATCTGAAGGTATACAAGCAATAGAACATATTATGGAAAATATAAAACAAGGTGGTAATATAGATACTGAACCAGCTAATCGTTTAGATTTACAAACTTTAGAGTCTATGATGAATGATGAACGATATTGGAATCCAGCTAAGAAAGATTTAAATTATATTCGTGAAGTAACAGAAGGTTATAATAAATTAAATGGAGGAGGATAATTGTTATCTTGCGTTCATTCTAATTTAGATCATGTTGATTATTTGTGTGTTAATCTTCGTGATGAAGATGAAGAAGAATTAAAAGCTATGAACGTAGATGGTCGCTATGCTTTAGCTTTTCCATTTACACAAAATCATTCTCTTACATTTACTATTCTTGATGATGAAACACCATTAGCTATGTTTGGTACAATACCAGCTAGAAACAATGAAGCTAGGATATGGATGCTTTGCACAAATGAATTTCAAAATAATTATAGAGAAATTTGCAGACACGCTAGAGATTTTATTGAGTTGTTGCAATCTAGTTACAGTACTATTTATAACGTTGTTCCAGCTAATAATAAAAGGACAATACGTTTTTTAAGGTTCTGTGGCTTCCAGTTTAGTGAGAAAATAAATATCAATGATGTAGATTTTATTAAATTTTTTCGTTGCAATAGTTTTTATAATGATGTTAATAATAAAGAGTCACGACCTGTAATGCACTGAGCAACCCTTTATGGATAATTGCTATGAGGTGATCTAATCAGATAATCGCATAGACATTATTGAAACTTTATAGAGGAAATGCTTATGGCAAATACTATATCTACAGCCTTTATAAAACAGTTTGAATCTGAGGTTCATATTGCCTATCAAAGAATGGGTAGTAAATTACGTAACACAGTTCGTACTGTTTCCAATGTTACTGGTAATGTTGTACGTTTTCAGAAGATTGGTACTGGCTCTGCATCAACTAAATCAAGAAATGGTTTAGTTACTACAATGGAACTAGCTCATACAACTGTTGAAGCTACTATGTCTGACTTTTATGCAGCAGAGTACATTGACAAGTTAGATGAGTTAAAGACTAACATTGATGAAAGACAAGCTGTTGCAAAAAGTGCGGCGGCGGCTCTTGGTCGTAAAACAGATGAAATACTATATGATGCTATGGATTCTGGTGCTAATAGCACACAGATTCATGACACAGGTAGTGCGTTAGCAAAAGCTGATTTACTAACATTATTTGAAACTTTTGGTGCTGGAAATATTCCAGAAGATGGTGGAAGATACTTAGCCATGAATCCAAAAGGTTTTGCAGATTTATTCTTAATAGAAGAATTTGCAAGTTCAGATTATGTTGGTGAGCAGAATTTACCTTATGCTGGTGGAATGACAATGAAACAATTTCTTGGTTTCAATATCTTTTCAACATCAGCAGTTACTGCTGGTAAGAATATGGCATACCATACTTCAGCAGTAGGTCTTGGTATTGGTGCTGATGTATCAACTGAATTAAACTATGTTGCTGAAAGAGCAGCACATTTAACCACATCTATGATGAGCATGGGTGCTGTTGTTATTGATGACAACGGTGTTTATGAAGTCCTAGATAATAATTCATAGGAGGTAATTATATGGCTTATAGTGCTTCTGGTTTAACCCTTTGGTCTATGAATGGAGATGGTCCAAAACTTTGGAACTACTCAACAACAGATACGATTGCAACTGTTAACAGTGCTGGTTATTTTAATAGTGCTGCAAATATGTTGAATGTTCGTGATGTTATCTGTGTTTCAGATACCAATGCTCCAACAACTCATTGGGTAAATGTACTATCAAACACTGGTTCTGTAGTAGATGTATCGGATGGTACAGCTATTGTAGAAACAGATGGTGACTAATAGAGGAGGGGAGGGGTAAAACCCTCCCTTTTAAAATATGGCATTAACTCCAAGTGAGGCAAATACAGCACTTGATATTTGTAGTAGAGCTTTAATTTTAATTGGAGCAGAACCAATCAGTTCTTTTGATGATGGTTCAACGGAAGCCTTAGTATGTGTTAATCTTTATGAAGATGTAGTTCGTACTGCATTAACAAATACTAGATGGAGATTTGCTACTAATCAAAAAGTATTAAACAGATTAACAGATATACCAACAGGTAGATTTAACTTTGCCTATCAAATACCACAAGATAATCTTATGGTTCATGCTGTAACAGTAAATGATAATTTGATTGAGTATCAAATCTATGGCGATAAGATTTATTCTAATACATCAGAAAATGATGAAGTAATTTCAGATTATTCTTTTAGGGCATCTGAATTAGATTTTCCTAGTTATTTTACATTAGCAGTACAGTTTTCTTTATCTGTTATACTAGCAACTTCTATAGCAAGAGATGCAAGTTTAGCACAATTAATGACAATAAGAGCAGATGGTGCAATGGCAAAAGCTAGAAGTTTAGATTCACAACAACAAACTACAAGAAGGCTTGAAACAAATAGGTTTATAACTGCAAGGCAAAGTTAATGCAGACATTTAGAATACCATTTACTAATTTTCAATTTGGTGAAATTAGTCCATCTATGATAGGTAGAACAGATGCAGAGGTATATAATAAATCTGCACAAAAGCTAACTAACTTTTTTATTCGTAATGAAGGTGGTGTTATTAAAAGACCAGGTTTCAAAAAGAAACTAAATCTTGGTGCATCTGCTGGTACTACAGATATTGGTTTAAGAATTATTCCTTTTATATTTAGTGATGATGAAAGATATATTATTGGATTTACTGCTAATAGTATTAAGGTAATAATACTTGATTTTGATTCTAATGGTTCTGCGTCTAGTGGTGCAGTAACTTTGTTACAAACTATTACAACAGATATAGATGGTAACAGTCTCCCATTTACTGCATCACTCATTAAAGAAATAAACTTTGCACAGACTGGTGACGTAATGTTTTTATGTCATAACACAATGCAAACTTTAAAGCTGGTAAGAACTTCACTAATTACTTTTGAAGTATCTAATTTTACTTTTGATAAAAGAGCAGACAACAAACAAACTTATCAACCTTACTTTAGCTTTCAACCACAGAATTTTACTATGACTCCTAGTGGTACATCTGGTTCGATAACTATGACAGTTAAACCAACAGGTACAGCTAATAATTGGGCTAGTGGTCAATCTTATACAATTGGTACTTTGGTAAAAGATACCAATGCTAATTTAATATACAGAGTTAATACTGCACATACATCAAGTGGTGCTGAACCTTTATCTACAAATGCTAATGCAGCAAAGTATTCTGCACAAAATTACTTTGATACAACAGGTAGTATATCTGGTAGTAATTATCCAAACTCTAAACATATTGGGATCACTATGAAGTTTAGAGGTCAGGAGATATTAATTACTTCTGTACAATCTGGTTCACAAGCAACAGGTACAGTACAAGATGAACTGTTTACTAAATTAGATATTAATGCATTAAGAACAGTAAAAAGCTCTAGTATTATTGAAGTAACTATGCCATTACATAATTTAAATGTAGGTGATAGTTTTACTATATCTGAAACAACAGACGTAGGTGGTATTGCTAATACTAATTTAAATGGAACTTATACTGTTGCAACCATTGTTGATGATAATAAATTTACTTATGATTGTACTACTACTGCAAATAATTCTGAAGATGGTGGTGGTGCGCCTAAGATAGTTTCAGCTTCAGAAAGCTCTGACTTTGAAGAACAGTCTTTTTCTGAGTATCGTGGGTTTCCAAGAGCTATCTGTTTTCATGAAGGTAGGCTTTGGTTTGGTGGAACAACATCACAACCAGACGGTTTGTTTGGTAGTAAGACAAATCAGTTCTTTGACTTTAATGTTGGTAGTGCATTAGATAATGAGTCAATACAACTTAACAGTAGTATTGGTCAGTTAGATAGTATTAAACATTTAATATCAAATAGAGATTTACAAGTCTTTACAGAAAGCTCTGAGTTTATTGTACCAGCTTATCAGAACACACCTATTACTCCATTGAATGCTATGATTCGTAGACAAACTCCTTATGGAGTAAGTCATGTAAAACCTGTTGTGTTTGATGGTGCAACTATTTATGTACAACGATCTGGTACTGTTATGAGAGAGTTTATCTTTTCAGATAAAGAGAATGCTTATATTTCTAATAGTGTATCTACATTATCATCTCATTTGATAACAAATCCAAATGATATGACATCATTGCAAGCAGCAATTAACAGACCGGAATCTTATATATTCATTGTTAATACTGATGGTAAGATGGCAGTATTTAATTCTAATCGTGCTGAACAGAAAGCTGGATATACAGAGTTTACTTTTAATAGTACTGGTAGTTTTAAGTCGGTATGTACTGTTGATGAAAGAGTATTTTCTATTGTAGATAACAATGCTGGTGGTGGTACTAATTATTTTTATCTGGTTGAATTAGATAACACAACTAATTTAGATATGTCAGTTACTGCATCTGGTAGTAATGGTGTATTTACAGTAGGCAATGGTTCTGGAGAAACATTTGATAATGGTGCTGTACTAGATGTTATTGATGGTAATAACTATCTTGGTCAGCATACAGTAAGTGGTAATCAAATTAATGTTGCGAGTATTGATAGTTCATTATCAAGTGTTGAAATAGGATATGGTATTACACCAGAGTTGAAAACAAATCCATTGGATATTAATACATCAGAGGGTCCAACAACAGGTATGCTTAGAGGTTTAGGTCGTGTTGTTGTTGACATTCGTGATACTTTATCTTTGACAATAAACTCTAAGAATTTAGAAATTAGGAATGTAACAGATGATCCTTCTCTTCCTAGAAACTCAATATCTGGTAAAAGAGAAATAAGATTGTTAGGTTATAGTCGTGATCCACAAATAACAATTAGTCAACAACATCCATTATCTATGCAAGTCAATAGCATAGTAGCAGAGGTACAAATATAATGAATCCATTTTTAGGTTTAGCAGTTTTATCTGGAGCAATCAGTCTTATTACTGGTATTCAAGCTGGCAGAGAGGCAAAAAGAAAAGCAACACAATCAGCCTATGATATTAAGTTAGAAAGAGAAAATGCAAAGATACAAGCAATGGCTCAACACAATGAAAGATTTGCTGAGTATGAAACAATCATGGCACAATCAGAAGCTTGGTTAGGTCTTGCTAACAGAGGTTATGATCCATCAACTATGGCTGGTTTTAAGAGATCAAAGAAAGAATTACAAAAAGATATTGGTAGTATTAACTATACATCTTTAATGAGAGATTATAGATTAAGAGCAAAGCAACAAGAGGTTCTTTCATCTGGTGAGTATGCACAAACTGCTGCAATAACAACTGGATTTAACAATGCTATTCAGATGGCATATCAATATCAAACAACAAAGTTTGGAAAAGTATAGATGGCTATAGGTGTATATAAAAGTAAAGTATCAATACCAGAGATAGGTATTAATGTAGCAAGTTCTAATACAAAAGCAAACTCTCTGCAAAGTATTTCTAATTCTTACGCACAAACATCTAATTTATTTTTTCAAGCTGCTGGTGATGAAGCTAAGAAGGTAGCTACTGAGTTTGGTATGTCTGTTCCTATTGAAAAGGTAATGGGTATTAATGGTGATACTGGTATGCCAGAGGCTTACAGTTTACCAGAAAATTATGGAACAATAGCTATGGATGCTTTTAAGCAAGTTATTGACCAGAGATTCTTTGAAGCTATTGAGAATGATTATAGAGCTAAAGCTAAAGAATTATATACTAAATATTCTTTAGATGTAGCTGGTTTTGAAAATGCTTTCTTAGGATATACTGCTGAAGTAGTAGATGTTGCTCAAGGAAAGTTTAAAGAGTTTGCAAGAGAAGTTGGTATTAACCAGACTAAAGGTTATGTAGCTAATATACGTTCTAATATTTATCAGCAAAGTTTAAGAAAAGCACAAGAGTTAGGTAAAAAACAAGATGATGAATTATATTCAATAGCTGAAAATGCTAGTTATATTCATGATGAAAAGGGTCAACCAAATACTAATATGCAATCGTCTGTAATGTTTGATGCATTAGCTGGTTATATTAGTTCAAAGAAAGCTTTAATAAAAGCTGGTATAGAAACACAAGAATCTGTAGAAGATAAAATAATTGCTGCTTCTAAAATATTTATGCATGGTCGTTTTGAATCTATATTAAGTCAACCTAATCTTCGTTTAAATGAATTAAACTCTAAAGCATTTATGGAATCAATTAGGTTAAAAATACCTAATCCTGCATTACCAGAAGAAGCTCAAGAGTTTATATTAGATATTCAAAAACTTGGTGTTGATGCTGATGATATAAAAAAATTTCAAACAACATTTACAACTAGTCAAGGAAACTTATCTGCTGTTAGAAAACAGTATATTGATAAACAAAAATTAATAGCAGATGAAAAGAAGAAAAAAAAAGAAGATCAAGAAAAAATAGATATAGCTAAAAATCAATTCAATTCAGAAGAAAGAGTTGAAGAAAGAATAAATGAGGTAGAAAGTAGAGCAGCTAAGATTGGTGATGGTTTTGTATCTCCAGCTAATATAGAACAATTTGTTACTTATGCAACTACAATAGAAGAATTTATTGAAACATCTCATGAGTTATTTATAAACTCTGGAGAAGCAAATGGTATTAATAAATCAACAAGAGATAAAAAATTAATAGATTTAGAAAAAAAATTAAAATTAGGAATAACAAATGCTGTAAATGCAATTATAAAATCTGAATCTAATAAATTAAATCCAATGGAAGTTACATCAGAAACTTATAATAAATTAAAACAGAATATAAGTAATATTATTTCTGGTCAAATTAGTCCTAATGAATCAATACTTTCAGAAGATGGTAAAGAAAGTTTTAATCTATTATTAGAAGCAAGTGGTAATAATTTAAAATCAAAATTAGTTAATTTTAGTTTAGATGATTCATTACAAAATATTGAAGATATAAAAGCAATTAAAGTTGAAGAAGAAAAAAAATATATAAAACAAGTAAAATTAAATAACGAAAACAATATGAAAAAAAGGTTTCGTTTAATACAAACTAACTTTGTACCATCAATAGAAAAAGACCTTCAAGCAATACTTACAACAATAGGTTTACCACCTCGTATTGGCTCTATAGGTGGTCAGCAATTTGTTCAAAATCGTGATAATATTATTGCAATAAATGAATTAAAAGCAAAAGTAAAAGATGCTATGCAGTTAAAAGATGAATACAATATGCAATCAATTTTAACTGAAGATGAAGGTAATAAGTTAATACAAAGAATAAATACAGATGTTATGTCTAAAGTATTAAGTGATTTTATTTTAAAATATACTAAAGTAAGTGGACCTCTTGATGCAAGAAACCTTAACGCAAATATAGAACATATTGAATTATTGCAAAACTATATAGATTCAGACCAATCAAAAGAGTTACCAGTACCAGAAGTGTTTAAGAAAACACTTGACTTATATCAAAAAGCTTATGGTTTAAATGCCTCTGATATGAGGACACATTTCAATAGAGTGTTAAAAATATCAATGCAAAAATTAAACAAACATAAAGATCGTTTTACTAATGAATTAAAGTATATACGTTTACAAGGTTTAAATAAAAATGTTCCTCCTAAAGATGTAAGTGATATTTTAATGACTAAGTTTGGTACACCAGGTGTAGATGGTAACATTATAAAAGCTGATCCTTTTGAATTTCATAATTCATTAGAAAGAATTGGAGATTTAAATTATTATAAAATGTTTGCTAATGGTAATGTAGGTCAAGGTTTTATTGATATGGGTGTAAGGTTAATGAACAATCCAGATGATCCAACATTGCCTCCTGATTTAACTCCTTATATAACTACGTTAATGAATATTAGTCAATTCCCATTACAAGGTGGAAAGATAAGTCAAGATTTAACTCCTAATGTTTTAAAAAATAATGCTTCATTTCAAAAACTATTAGCTGTTGTTAGATTCTTAAGAGAAGATGAATCATTTGAACCATCAATGCTTAAAAGTGCTTTGTTAAATTTAAAACAAGTAGATACAAAAACTATAGAAGCTATGGAAAATAATGTTTTATTTGGTGGTAAACCTCCAAAAACTTTTAATCAACCAAGTAGACAAGAACAAATAGATAAGAAAGTAAGAGAAGTTTTAGGTTTAAAATCTACAACTTTTAACAGAGGAACTAACTTTGAGTTTTTTGATACACTTGATAAAGATTTAGATATTGCATTTCAATTAGGTAAAATAAAAGACCAAAGTGATTTTGAAACATTCATTCAAAATAGATATAAAGAAAGATATGTTCTTTCTAATAAATATTTTAATAATCCTTTTAGTATACAAAGTACTAACTATACTAAGCATAGTGGAGAAAGATTAATTCTTGATGATGCTTTATTAAAAGAAGCAGAAGATGAAGTTATTCTAAATAAAGTTATGCCTTTTTTTATTAACAATTATTCTAAAAACTTTCAGGATGAATTAGGTTTTGAGGGTGACAATATTATACAACAAGGTTTCGGTATAAAGTTTGGTGATAAGATATATGCTTCTAAGGATGGATATAATGAAGATAATATTATTGAAATAAGAATGTCACCTAGAGTTGATTTAGGAACTGGTCCAGAAGAAACAGTAGCATCATTAGAAAATGGTTTTAATTATGCAGATATTTCTATGGATACTGGTATGTATCATTTGTTTGCAGATCAAGTTGGTATTTATAATTTATATTTTAAAACTTCAGATATGTTACAATTTTTACCTTTAGGTGCAGTACAAGCAAATAATGAACTTGATGCAATTACTGAACATCACTATACAAATATAGCAAGTGGTAAAACTATTTTTGAAAATAATAGATTAAGCACAGTATTAGCTACAACAATAGGTATATCTACAGATGCTGGTGAGATAACTGTACTTTTGCCTACTTTGTTTGATGGTAAAGTTTATCCAGTACAAACTCAACAAGACTTAGAATTACTTATAGAAAGAGCAAAGAAGGATCGTTCTTTAATGGAATATCCTACATTTGAAAGTCCTGCAGAAGCTGATATATGGTATGCAGAAACAAAATCAAAATGGAAAAATATTGGTAATGATAAACAAAAAGCATCAACTATTTTGTATCAAAATGCTTATTTAATAAATGATATAATGTCAGTTAATATGAAAGAACTAGCACATAAATATAATCGATTAGGTGGACAAAGAACATTTGATAAACTTTCAAATGACTTTAAAGATAAAGTTGGGACAGATGAAGAGATTAGTGAGAATATAGTTGATAGGGCAATAAAACAATATAACAAAAAACAAAATTTAAATAATTATAATAGAGATGGATTTAGAGGAGTTGTTCCAATAGCAGGCAATGGTATTTATGAAGAAGATCAAGGTCAGTTTTATCCTACACCAGATACATTTATTACTAATAATGATTTGTTAAAAGAATTATTAAAGGTGGATTAATTGTCAGAATTAACACAAAATTTAATACCTCCATCTGTATTAAGGTTAGAATCTAATGATACATTTAATATGGATGTTGATGAAAGAAGTAGTTTTTCTGAAACTGTAGGTGCCAATTTAGGTATTTCTTATGGTTCTGCAATGTTTGAATTTGATAATTTTGCAAAGCATGGTGTAGATATACTTGAGCCAGGTGGTGATAACGAATCTGTATTTAATCCTTTGCAATCAGATGATGAAGAAATTATTGCAGCTTTAAACAATCCAAATAATTTAGATATAAAACATGATTTAATTTATGCTCGTAATAAAGAACATTTGTTAGGTATGATAGATCAAAAACAAAAGAGAATAGAGCAACATAATATCATAGAAAAATCTTCATGGGGTACATTTTTGTTAGCATTAGTTGCTGATCCTATAAATGGTGCTACTATTTTTTTACCAGTATTAAGAAGTAAAACTGTTTGGGATGCAATTACTAAGTCTGCTGTAATGACTGGTGGTATTGTAGCTCCATTAGAAATGACAAGAGTATATGCAGACCCATTAGTAAAGCCAATAGAAGGTGTGACAACAACTGGTGCATCTATGTTATTTAGTAGTGTTCTTTCTGGAACTGGTCGTGGTTTAACAAATTATTTTACTGGTGTTGCAAGGAATCAAATAGCATCTGATGTAATAGAAAACATGATACACATTGGTCAATTTACAGATGACCCAATATATAGAGATAGTGCTGGAGCTTTGCATGGTAAAATAATTGCAAGTAAATCTATAAGGTCAGATGGCACACCATTTACTCAGTACTCTGTTCGTCGTGATGGTAAGATAGAAAAAATAAATTATAGTGATATACCTTTAGTACAAACAGGAAAGTTAAATTCATTTGATACTTCTGGAAGTGGTAAGTTATTAGATACTTGGGCTTATAAAGCAATTACTACACCTTTTAAAAGACCTATTATGAATAAAAATGTTCCTGATGAAATAAAAGGAATTATTCATGATTTAGCATCTGATATGGGTATGAAGTTTAATAAGAACAAATTAGGTTTAGCATCTAATTTTTCTGTTCATATTAAATCAAATACAGATCATGGTAAATGGGTAAGAGCATATGATGATGTTTTAGAAATTTATAAGGAAGATACTGGTAAAGCTTTAAATAGCTTTATGGATTACAGATTAAGAGGTGGTAAGCGTTTTGATGATTGGATGAAAAATGTAAACAGAAGAATGGTTTATCGTGATTTTAATGGTGCAACAGAAGGTGAAATGAAAGCTGTTCGTATCTTTGAAAAGTTTTGGAAAGACTGGGAAAAGTTACTAATAAGAGTTAATATGATTGGCAATCGTCGTGGTAGTTTAAATGAAATAACACGGAAAGAAGCAAGAATAGAACAATTAAAAAATGAACCAGCAATCAAAGGTGATTTAGATTACAATAAAGAAACAATTAAAAGACTGCAAAGTGAAGTTAATGAATTAAAAGATGATTTAAAATCAAATCCAGATTCTGCATTACCACAAAATGAGTTAAGTTATCTTCCAAGATATTTTAATCATGACATGATATTAGCAAAAAGAGAAAAGTTTACTAATATTATTGCAGAATGGTATGCAAAAAATCCATATATATATGAAAAAGGCAAGCAAGTATTATTAAAAAATGATCCTGCAAGTGTAATGGCTAGAGCTAAAGAAACTGTTTCTAAAATACTTGGAGAAACAGATGGTACTTTTGAACAATCTTTTGCTGGTTATAGTTCTAAACATACAAGACATAGAAACTTAAACATACCAAATAAAGACGTTTGGGAGTTTATAGAACAAAATCCTATTACTGTAATGAAGAATTATACAACAAGAGTTTCTCCAGAATATCATTTTAGAGATACATTTGGAGGTAGAAGCCTTAATGAAATGCAAGAGTATATATATAATACTGTATATAAATCATCAAATTTAAAAACTGCACAATCTGTAGTTAGAGATTTTACAGCATTATATGAAAGAATTGTTGGTAATGTTGTTAAAAATCCATCTGCAATGAATCAAAGAATAAGACAAGTGCTTAGTGACTTAGCTGGTTTAACTTATTTAGGTTCTGCTGGTTTTGCAACACTTACTGATTATGCAGCAATATTAATGCAAAGAGAAATGGGTGCTTTTTTTAAATTAGGATTTTCAGTATTAGATAGTCAAAAACCTTTCTTAAATGCAAAAGAAGGAAGATACTCTGGTCAAGTTATAGATATATTAATGAACATGGAAGGACTTCGTTTAGTAGATGATTTGTCAAATAGAACAATAGATCGTGGATTATATAGTAAAGTAATGGGTAAAGCTAAAACATTATTTTATTCTACAAACTTATTAGGTCCAGCTACAAATCTTGCTAAAAGAATGGAAGCTATGTTTCGCGCTCATCAAATTGTAGAAGATGCAATAGGTATTAGTTCTGGTGCAATAAATTCTAAAACTGCTAAAGGACAACAAACTATAGAAATGATGGCTAAGATGGGTTTTGGTTTAAAAGAAATTAATGAGATAGCAAAAAAAGCCCCATGGCAAAGAGAAAATAATAAAAGTATTATACTTGCTAATTCTGATGAGTGGATAGATGCTGGTGTTTCACGTGAAACATTAGATAAATTTAGATATTCAATGAATGCTGGTATTTTTAATACAGTTATTATGTCATCACCAGCAGATAAACCTATACTTATGGATGGTGTTTATTATGTACCGTGGCGTGTTGCTAAATTTGTTCCGGGTATGAAACAAGATAAAGCAGTTCGTGGTTATTCAAGAATAGAAAATGGTTTGTTTTCATTGCCTTTTGCTTTTATGTCTTATTCATTTGGTGCAGCAAATAAAATTACAGCAAGTATGGCACAAAATACATTAAAGAATAAAGCTATGGGTACTGTTGCTGCAATGGGTTTAGCCTATATGGGTTTACAATTACGATACAGAAACAGACCTTACATATTAGAAAATATGTCAAATGCAGATAAGATAGCAAGAACATTTGATTATTCTGGTTTAGCTGCAATATACTCTGATATGTTTTACAGAGGATTATCTATTGGTGCTAACTTAGGTTACTTTGAAAACTCACCAGTTAATCCAAAGTTTATATCACGAGATGAATCTGAAAGACCAATGGATGCTGCTTTAGAAATTGCAGGCGCACCTCCTTCTCTAGCTGTTGAATACGCTAGAGGTTTAGTAGATTTATATAATGGTGAAGTTAATGAAGGTGTGCAAAGATTCCAAAGAAATTTTCCATTTGCTAAGATATGGTGGCTGGAAAGTTATATGAAAGATTTAGGAAAGGTAATAGGCAGATGGTAATTTTTATTGAAAATATAATTAAAAGAGGTATGATTCAGCCATGACTATAGACTTAACAGATAATGCACCTCGTATATCGTACACTGTAAATCAAGGTGCAACACAAACTTCGTTTACAGTACCTTTTGAATTTTTTGATACAACAGATTTAAAGGTAGTTCTTGATGGAACAACTAAAACGATTACTTCACACTATACAGTAAGTGGTGGAAATGGTTCTACAGGCACAGTTACCATGTCAGTAACAGGTGCAACAGGTGGAAGCACAGTAATAATATATAGAGAAATACCATTAAGCAGATCAACTGACTTTCCAACATCTGGTGCTTTTCCTATAGCTACGCTTAACACAGAGTTAGATAGAACGGTTGCTTTGTTTGATGATCGTAAGGATCGTATTGATAGATCAATAAGATTACTTGATACAGATGATGCAGCAACTATGACACTACCAGCAAAAGCAAGCAGAGTAGGTACTGTTCTTGGTTTTAATGCTACAACAGGTGCAGTAGAAGCTGGACCAACTATTGCTAATGTCAATTCACTTGCTGATATTACAACAAATATAAATACAGTAGGTGGAATAGCTAGCAATGTAACCACTGTAGCTGGAATACAAGCTAATGTTACTACTGTTGCTGGTATATCATCTAATGTTTCAACAGTAGCTGGTATATCTTCCAATGTAACAACCGTTGCTGGTAAGGCAAGTTTAATTACTTCTGACTTTGCAGCTGATATGGCACTCATAGATAGCACATTCGTTACAAAAATGAATTTGGTTACAAGCGATTTTGTAACAGATATGGCAGCAGTTACGTCTGATTTTATTAGCGATATGTCTTTAGTCACGGCTGATTTTGTTGCTGATGTAAACACACTAGCGACATCAGATATAGTTAGCGACCTTAATACTCTTGCAACATCAGCTATTGTTGATGATATGAATTTACTCGCTACCTCTAGCAATGTAACTGCAATGGCAAATTTAGGTGTTTCAAGTGTAATCACCAATATGGCTAATCTCAATGCAAGTGGAGTAATAACTAATATAGGCACGGTTGCTGGTTCAATTTCAAATGTGAACACAGTAGCTGCTGCTGATAGCAATATTTCAGCTTTAAATGCTAGTGGAGTAATTGCAAATATAGCTACAGTAGCAGGTGCAACGAGCAACATAAGTACAGTGGCAACTAACATAAGTGGAGTTAATTCTTTTGCTGAACGCTACCGAATTGCATCTTCTGCACCATCTTCGTCACTAGATGCGGGTGATTTATACTTCGATACGAACACAAATAAATTAAATGTCTATGATGGTAGCAATTGGGCATCAACGGCTGAAGCTGCTTCTAGGTCAGTAACAACCCATACAGTTACATCGGCTGGCACACAAACCATCAGTGTTTCTTATACGGTGGGATTGTTGGCAGTTTATCTTAATGGGCTTCATCTTTCTGGTGCTGATTACACTGCGTCAAATGGAAGTTCTGTAGTCATTACAGGCTGTTCTGTTGATGATGTTATCGACATTGTTGCCCTCTCTGCTTTTAATGCAGCCAATTATGGAACGGCTAGTGGAAAGAATATTGGTATTGGAAATGATAATGTTCCTGTCTTTACTAGTGGTGCAGCCGATAATGACTTTCTTAGAATTGACGGAACAAGTATAGAAGGCAGATCAGCAAGTGAAGTATTATCAGATATTGGTGGTCAAGCATCTTTGACCTTTGGCATTGCAAATACAAATGCAGTTAAGGTTGATAGTAGTTCTGTAGCTGATGACGAGTATGCTCGTTTTACAGCAAATGGTTTAGAATCAAGATCAACGTCTGAAGTATTATCGGATATAGGTGGTCTTTCAACATCTGTTGCATCATCAACTTATGCACCTTTAGCTGGAGCTACTTTTACAGGAGAGATTACAGCCAATGGTGGTATTAATGAGGATCACAACAATGGTGCTTTGTCTAATAGCAATCAAACTTTAACTCTTGATTGCCATGATGGTAATAACTTTTCAGTAACAACTGCTGCAAACATAACTAGTTTTGTAGTTTCTAATTTGCCTGCAAGTGGTACTGCATTTTTCTTTACACTTAAAGTAACTTATGGTGGCTCTCATTCAATTACATGGGGTTCTTCTGTTAAATGGAATGCAGCAACTGCACCGACATTATCAACTAGTGGTACTGACATTTTTGCATTTTATACAATTGATAGTGGAACAACGATTTACGGCTTTACAACAGGTCAGGCACTAGCATGAGTAGTTCTAAAAAATTATTACAATCAGCTAGTGGTTTTATTGATCAATCTGGCTCATTAAATGTAGAAGATGTTTTTAGCACATTTGTTTATACAGGAAGTAGTAGTTCACAGACCATTAGTAATGGAATTGATTTATCTGGTGAAGGTGGAATGGTTTGGTATCGTAGACGAGATGGTGCGGAAAATAACTCTATAGAAGATACTGTACGAGGTTTGGATAAAGTAATTTATACAGACTCTAATAATGGTGAAGGTGATCCTGATGTATATGGAATACAGGCATTTAATTCAAATGGATTTACTGCGGGTCAAGGTACAGTTGGAGGTAGATATATTAGCTGGACATTTCGCAAAGCAAAAAACTTTTTTGATGTAGTTACATACAATGGTTCATCTTCTGCACAAACCATAGCCCATAACTTAGGTTCTGTCCCTGGCATGATTATTATCAAACAAACTAATTCTTCAGCTAATGATTGGAAAGTTTATCATAGAAGTGTTGGTAACACAAAAGTGCTTGAATTAAATACAAATGGAGGAGCTTATGTTAATAGCTCATGGAACAATACAACCCCTACTGCCACACATTTTACAGTAGGCACTGTTAGTGGAGTTAATGCAAGCGGGAGTCAATATGTTGCCTATCTTTTTGCACATGATACATCTGATGAAGGACTTATTCAATGTGGTACTTACACTGCATCAGCTAGTGGTGTTGAAATTGACTTAGGTTTTGAACCACAATGGTTAATGGTAAAACGTATAAATAGTGCTTACTCATGGTATATAATGGATATAGTTAGAGGATTCACAGTAAATGCTGATCCTAAAACTCTAAAACCAAATGAGTCAGAAGCTGAAGGAAGTTTAAATGCTTACAGAATAACTAATACAGGTTTTGAATGGGGTTCTGATGCAGGTGAAGGTAGTGATCAATACATCTACATGGCTATTCGTAGAGGACCAATGGCTACACCTACAAGTAGAGCTAATGTTTTTGCTCTTGATACTGTAGCTTATACAGGTTCAAATAGTTGGACACCAGCTTTTGGTACAACTAATTTAGCTGATTTTGTAATTGTAAAAAATCGTAGCACTACCGAAGATATTTATGCTGGTTCAAGATTGATGGGCGTTGACTATGTTGTAACCAATAGCAATGCTACTGAAGCATCTGGTTCAAGTTTTATAGCATGGGATTACATGGCAGGAGCTTGGGTTAACGCTCAAAACAATGGTCGTGGTGCTTATATTTGGTCACGCGCTCCTGGATTTTGTGATGTAGTTACGTGGACAGGAAATGGATCAGCAGGTAGACAAATTAGCCATAACTTGTCGGTTTCACCAGAAATGATTTGGTGTAAACTGCGAGATACTTATACCGATAATTGGATGGTTTACCATAGTGGTCTAGCAACTAACAACAATTTAATTTTAGACAGGACAGATGCTACAGGTATATATACTAGAGTTTATAGTCCTAGTGAAACAATATTTACTATAAGTAGTGATACCTCTATAAATAGTAATGGTTTAACCTATATAGCTTATCTCTTTGCAACACTTGCTGGTATTAGTAAAGTAGGAACATTTAGTCATACCAATGGTTCAACCACAGATGTAAATTGTGGATTTAGTTCTGGCACATATTGGGTAGTGGTTAAGAGAAAAGACAGTACGGGTGATTGGTTTGTTTTTGATGTTGGAGCAAACATTGGTGCTAGTAATGATCCTTATATTGCTCTCAATAGTAATGCTGCTGCGGTTACAACACCAAATTACATTGCTCAACTAAATAGTGGGTTTACGATGGAAAGTGATTTTCCAACAGGTGATTATATATTTTACGCAATTGCAAATTAAGGATTATATCATGGCTGAATTTAGACATTCTTCTGGAACAATCAAAACGGAAAGTGAAATACGAGCAGACAATGCACACACCTCATTTCCAAGAGGGCCACTTTCTACAGATATATTAACTTCTTTAGGTTATGAAGGTGTATTACCTACAACTAAACCAACTGCATCATCAGTTTTAAAATTAATTCAGAGAGATGGTGTAGAGCAAAATAGTAAAAAACAATGGGTAGAAAAGTGGAAAGAAGTTGATCGTCATGCTGACATTGAAGGTGGTAAGACTAAAGCTGAACAAGATACTGCTTATCAAACAAGCTTAGATAATGACCAGAAAGAAACATTAAGAAACACAAGAAAGCCATTGCTTGAAGAAGCAGATTGGCAAATCCATAAGCTTGAAGATGCTAGTGGTGATGCTTCTGCATGGAAAACTTACAGACAAGCACTAAGAGATATTACAAAAGCAAGTGATATTTATAATGTCACCTGGCCTACAAAACCATCATAGGAGTGAAACATGACAGCAGCAAGGGATAGAGCAGACCGTAAGGGAAGCACTCCTATTCAAATAGGAGCAACTAAATTAACAACGGATGGATCAGATAATTTATCTGTAACAAATGCTAGTGGGACACCAAAAAAACTAATAGCTTCAGAAATAGAAATTGGTGATAGTAGTAATAAAGTCATTATAAAAAAAGGATCAGACAATAAGGTAGCTTTTCAAACCCAAGCATCTGGTGGTTCTGCTGCCGATTCTAATGCTGGTGCTGTAACTGTCTATGCAAATATTTCTGCCATGACAAGTGCATCTGCATCAGCAGGGGATCAAGCATTGGTGACAGCTAATTCTGGTTTGTATGTTCATAATGGTGGTGGCTGGTACAAAGTAGCTACCGTTAACACAAGTCCTACCATTTCTTCACCTAGCAATGGAGCAAACATTACTTTAGCTACGGATGGAACAGCGACTTCAATAGAACTTACAGGTGCAGACGTAGATGAAGGCACGACTTTACAAAATAGCTATGCAGTTACAACAGGATCATTAACAAATGGGGGTGGAGCAACAGCTACTATTACTTCTAGTGCTACATCTGGTGGAACATATAGCGCATTAGCAGCTAGTACAAACACCACAAATAGATTTTTCAAAATTACCCCGACCACAAATACTTCTTATTCTGGTACATTTAGCCTTACTTTCTCAATGTCTGATGGTATTTCTGCTGCAACAACTGTGCAAAATTTTACGTTAGTCTTTGCTGTCAATGGTTCAACAGCTTTTGATGGAAGTGGTGACACACTCACAATGTCAGCAAGCAGTGATTTTACAATGGGAACAGGAGATTTTACAGTCGAGTGTTTTTATAATGCTACCTATGACATTACAGGAAGTACAAATAAATATATGTTTGATATTGGTGGGAATAATTTGAGAGTAAAGTTTCACAATGCAGTAATTAAAGCATCACCTGTTGCAGGTGAAAATGTTTCGTACACTCCAAGTGGGTCTGACCTGACAGGATGGCATCATCTTGCTCTAGTTAGAAATGGGTCTAGTTTCACTTTTTATTTTGATGGGGTTTCAAAAGGATCATTAACGACATCCTCCAATCACAGCACAAACACAATCAAAATTGGTGGCTATGATGGAAACACTTCTTACGATTGGGGTGCTGGTTTTATAAGTAATTTTCGCATTGTCAAAGGAACGGCAGTTTACACAAGCAATTTTACCCCAAGCACATCACCTTTAACAGCGATCTCTGGAACAACATTGCTAACTTGTTTTAACCCCTCTGGAACAATCACAGATTCTAGTTCTTCAAGTCATTCCATTACGGCGAATGGTGATGTTGCTGCTAGTTCTTCGCATCCATTTTAATTATGACGCAAATAGGAGGTGATACAATGCCAAAAGGAATGGATACTTATGGAACAAAAAAAGGTAGACCGCCTAAACCAAAAGGCTCAAAGAAGTAATGTTCGATCCAGCGTCGATAGCTACTGCGGTAAGTTTATCGACTGCTGCATTTAATAACATAAAGAAAGCATTTGCTATTGGTCGTGATCTGGAAGGTATGTCTGGTGATCTATCAAGATGGATGAAAGCTAGTTCAGATATAGAACAAGCTGTTAAGTCTAGTAAAAACCCTCCCTTTTATAAGAAGATGTTAAGTGGTGATTCTGTTGAGGAAGCTGCAATGAAAAGTTTAGTTGCTCAAAAGACTTTGGAAAAACAAAGATATGAATTACAACAGTATGTTAAATTTAAATTTGGTGTTAAAGCTTGGGATGATTTGCTAAAGATGGAAGGTAGTATTCGTAAACAAAGACAAGAGTTAGTTTATAAAAGACAAGAGTTCCAACAGAAATGTATTGAAGGATTCTTTTTTTGTGTGTTATTAGCTACTATTATTGGTTTTATTTTCTTTGTTATCTGGTTGAAGAAGCAACAAAATGTCTGAGAAAGATATTATATTTGTAATGATGGTTCTTTTGTCTTATGTTTGGTGTACATGGTATGAACCAAAATGGTTATTTATTAAGTGAGGTAATATGCCAGCTACAATTATAGATGATTATAAAATATTCCCAAGACTTATGATGCTTGTGGTTACTATTCTTACTTATCAAAGTGTACATTGGTATATGGGATTAGATGATCCAACGATACAACAAAGTGGATTAGTATCTGTTTGTGCTGGAATGCTTACAGGTTGTTTCGCTATATGGATGGGAAAGGAAGTAAAATGAGTTTACTTACCAACTTAATAGCTCCAGCAACACAACTACTAGATAAATTTATAGAAGATAAAGATCAAAAAGCAAAGCTTGCACATGAGTTAGCAACAATGGCAGACAAGATGGCGCATGATGAACGACTTGCACAAATCTCAGTTAATAAAGAAGAAGCTTCTTCTGGAAGCATTTTTAAAGGTGGCTGGCGTCCTTTCATTGGTTGGGTCTGTGGGATTGCTTTTTTCTATCACTTTGTTTGTCAGCCTATTATTGTTTTTGTAATAGCTGTTGTTGGTATTGATATACCCACACTTCCTAAATTTGAAATGAACACATTGCTTACTGTTCTTGGTGGTATGCTAGGAATTGGAAGCTTACGCACATATGAAAAGCAGAAAGGACTTACAAAATAATGCCTGATCCTGGTGAAAAAAAAGAAGCTAAACTAAGACAGTATAAAAAAACTGTTAAAGATTATAAAAAAGAAAACTTTAGAGAGAAAGAAAAAAAAAGTTTGACTCAATCTATTGGGACTGCTGGACAAAAAGTAAGACCAGATGGTACAGTTAAAGATGACAAACCTACTGCTGCACAGAAGGAAGCATTCAGACAACAAGAAGAAACTTATCTTACTAAATCCCCTGGCACTGTAGGAGATAAGTATTATAAAAATCCAGAAGGTACAGGAACAGGTCAAGGTGGTAGTGGTATACCAAAAGATACAACCAAACAAACAAGTGGTGCTGTAACAACAGCAACTCCACCTGTTGAAAGGCCAGAATCTGTAGCACCACAAACTGTTTCACCACCACAAGATGAAGTTATTGTTATTAATTTACCAGCAGAAGAGGTAACAGAAACACCTACATTATCTGGATTAACTGTTCAAGATACAGCTAGTATATTTGCAACTGATGCTATAGAACTTGATAGAGGTAATCAAATACCATTGTTATTAAAAGCTTTTGAAACTCAAACTTCTTCTTTATCACTCAAGCCAAGACTAAGTTTAAATAAAAAAGGTACGTTTCTTAGAGGCTTTGATGTGAATTTTAAATTTTAGAAAGGGTTATCATGGCATTTAAATTATCAAAGAGAAGTTTAAGTAAGTTAGAAGGTGTGCATCCAGAGTTAGTTAATGTTGTTAAACTAGCCATTACGCTTTCCAAAATAGATTTTGGAGTGACATTTGGCAAGCGTACTAAAGAAGAACAAGAAGCTTTAGTTAAGGCTGGCAGATCAAAGACACACAAAAGCTATCATCTTATTCAAACAGATGGGTACTCTCATGCAGTGGACTTGATGGCTTATGTTAATGGTCCATGTTGGGAGTTGAATGTTTATGATGATCTTTGTGATGCAATGAAACAAGCGTCAATGCAGTTAGGTAATATCCCAATAAAGTGGGGTGCTGCTTGGAGTGAAGGTAGTATTACTAGTTATACTGGTACTGCTGAAGAAGCTATGAACTCATACATTGATCTTCGCCGTTCTCAAGCTCGTCGACCTTTTCTGGATGGTCCCCATTTCGAACTAATGTACTTATAAGTTCTACTGCTAGAGCTGAGTAACCAGCAATATCTTCATAAGAATCTATATGCAATGGGTCTTGTTTTAATCTCATTGCTTTTGTTAGTATCATCATAATACATACATCAAGATAGTTAAACTCTTGACCTTTGTACTCTGACCAAGTCTTGGCTATTGATCTAAGATTGTCGTTAGGGTGTCCATAACTATGTTGTCTTTTGGTTAGAGTGTCACCTACTTTTCTTAGGAATTGTGATCTGTTCATTTGTTTCTCCTTGTAAAAAGAAGAGGCACTAGAGGGTGGTCTAGTGCCTCCCGAGTCTATCGTTTTTTTGAAAGAGAGAGATAGACCCTCTTAAAACGGAATCTCATCATCAACAATTTTAGCTGGTTCTTCTTTAGTAGAAGGTTGGTCAGCAGGTCTTTTGTTTTCTGACACTTGTAAACTAAGATAGTTCTTATTACCACTATGTTGTTTCTTCCATGCAGCTAATCTTAATTTGGTGCCAGCATTTATTTCAAATCTTTCATGACAATTACCAGTGTAATCTGGTGATGCACTTAACATATTATCATTCTCAAACAATGCACATAACTCTGTGTAACATTTAATGATTACTCTTCCAGCTTTAGTCATACTTCTAATCATTACTATCTTATGTTCACTGCCTTCAATGTCAAGCTTTCCTTCTAATATAAAATCATTATTGGGAAAAGGTTGAAACACTGCTCCACTATTTTTATTGTCGTATTCTTCTGCCATTTATCACTCCTTTTTAAAATGGTTTGTTTGGTTTCTTACCAGTTGATACCCAATCACCATCATCTTCTGTGGCATCATCTGGCATTAGGTTTAGTAATGCTTGTAGTGTATATCTTCTCATGTAAGTTATAGCACCACCAGTCCCTTGTGGACCTTTGTTATTGTTATCTAGTCTTGCAGTAGAAAATATTTCAGATTGACTTTTAGTATGGTGTAAACAACAGACTAAAGAATCTGAGGGGATAGCTGCACTTGAATTAAAAGACATTGTAAAACTTACTAATAAATCATTATCTTCCAATGACTTACCTACTGCATCCATAATATCTTTTAATGTATGAAACTTACCGAACTGTGCTTTGCCACTTTGCTTTAGTGGTTTGAATGTTTTTCTAGCTTTAGCTAGTGCTTTGTATACATCATCTTCCATTATCAATCCTCCATACCTAATGCTTTTTTAGGATTTTTTCTAAACGATTCATTGTTATCTTGATATAGTTTTTTAAGATCAGACTCCCAATCTGATAAAGCATCTGCTTTAGTAACCCATCCCCATTGGTTCCATCTTTTTTTATTCCAGATAATATAGCCTTCTCCACATATATCATCCCATTTTAATGTAGCGATTGAATATCTATATTTGCTCATTTCTCTCTCCTAATGAATAACAATTCTAATTGAACCACGCTTATCTCTGCGTAATGAAAGCTTGTCTGAATACAATTCTCTTTCATTCGGAGCAATAAGACTCTTTAATTCTTTCTTTGTTTCTTCGTGTTGTGAATGCTGACTTGAAGTTTCAAAGTAACTATCAACAAGACTAATAAAATAATTGTTTTGGTTTCCATTTCTTTTGACCATCTCGTTGATTAATACTTTATCAGTATCAACTTCAACTTGGTCTTGAGTAGGGGGGGGAGTATCAGATATAACATACTGCCAGAACTGAAACAATCTATCTTTCATAGTATCAAGATAGTCACCGTTCTTAGCAACATGGACACATTCCCATCTACGATTACCAAACTTATTAGCAAAGTAACAACTGCTTATGTTACTGATAAACATATAGAATTGTAACTGTGGCATATACCTAGCTAATTGATCTTCCATCTTATTGTATTCATAAGTTTCTTTTGCTTCGACAATCGCCGCCCTGCTTTGGGTGGCGGCGTCGATTGTCCCTTTTAACGGAACACCATTCCAATTCATTTCAAATGTTTTTTGATAGTCAGTTAGTTGTTGTTTGTATTGGATAGTAAACCAATGCAGTATAAACGCTTCATTGTGTATACCAGATTGCACTGTAAAGTTATTTGATAAATCTTCTGGTTGTTCTTTACCAGTTTTGATTGACCATAGTTTAACCCAATCACCATTCATAATTTGAACAGCGTCTGAGCCACCAATAAATCCTATTCTATTGTTCATGGAACACCTCTCTTTCATATGTTCTTATATACTATTGACCCAAAAAAGTAAATAGTTTATTACTGTTTAATAGGGTACAAAAATGATTTTCTCCATAGCCCTGCCTGTAATAACTAGGGTAACTTTTTGTTACCCTTTTTTTTCTGTTCCTCCCAATCGATATGAAATGTTTCAACTACTTCATCTGGTCTGGTAAACTCTTGAGGAACATAAGGTAATGATATATCTACTACTCTTGGTTCTCTTAACCATCTATCACGAAATACTTTTATCTTGTGGGTGTACTTTTTAATATCCATAATACTCACTTTCTGGTCTTTTCAATGGGGGTTTCTCTAAATAAAACTCTTCATACTTGTATGTCTTATGACACTTGTATCCCTCACCATAAATTTTATCTGACCACATTTGGCAAGCTTCTTCAGTATCAAAATGCATGACAGTAAGTAAACTGTATAATATAATTTTATTCATGTAAATAAATCTCCTTGTGCTGGTGGTTCTCCAAGTTCACTAAGTATATAATCTCTTAGTTCATTGGCTTTGATATATTCACTAGCATCTCTCTTAAGTATATGAGCAGAACGATAGCCAGTGCTGGTAGTTGGTAATGGTATGGTATCAACTGCATGGTAGATACCATTTTTTTGTTTTACAAATTCTACTTGATTACCTCTGGCTTGATAAGAATATTCATGGTGATGTGATCCACCATTCTTCTGTAAACAATAACCAAAGTGATTAATCTTTACATCAATAGTAATTCTATTCCATTCTATTTCAAATGTTTCTATGGTTGCATCATCTACAAATGTCCAGAAGTTTGAGTGTTTATTGTGCCACCAATTATACTTACTAAATTTTTCATGAACAAATTTGTTTGCATCTTCTTCATAGGTTTCTTCACCTTTACGGTACTTGCAATCTCCACCGTGTTTACTCCATATATATTCTGATATATAAAATCTTTTACCAGATTCATTGAGTACTTCAGCTACATAATCAAGAGGTATGATTGGTAGTGGCATTACTTTTCTCCTAATAATTTCTTGTGATACAACTTATCAAGCTGATTAAGTATTGATTCTCTGTTTCTTTTTCTGTGATTAACTATCTTTGCAAAGTCAGACCAAACAGGAAACTCAACTTTGGTATCTACAATTTGTCTCATTGCATACAAAGTTATGTCAGCTGGCACATCTAAAAGCTGACTTGTTAGTGCCTTGATTCTGATACTTTGGTCAGCAGCTGTCTCACCAAATGGTTTTTTCATGAGTGTAGAAATTGAGGCTAGAGCCTTCTTAATATCTTCCGAGGGTAATGGTACTAAAGACTCTTGAATGACCTCTCTACAAGCTTTAAAATGGCTCTCATCAGCTATATTGATACGAAGGGTAGGTGATCTATGCTCTGTGCCTAGCTTAATCATCACCTTCGAGTCCGTCAACGACTGAAGAGAAGTAGTTAGACTTATGTCCACCGATATTGGATTTTTTATTCCCTTTAAAAGTCTCAAAGCTAATGACTTTTTCTCTCCATTGAGAGACGTTACGACACCAGTTGTAATAAGCTCTCTCTGGTTTTGCAAAGACTGAACCCTTTGCGACATGATAGTTGACAAACTTGTCGGTTTCTTCTCCATGATTTATTTCTCCAAATGATTTGTTAATCTTATCTAGTATCTCTTTGTCTGGTAACCAATCTAGTTTAATTAATCCTCTTTTATTCATAGATACTTTACTGTTTACTTGGTTACTTGATAGGTTAGTGGTCGGCTGGCGACCAACGTAGGGCGTGTCCCGACTAAGGTGTGGTAGTACTGTGTAGATATTTGAAGCATGAGAATTGCCAGATGATCTATCAATATATTCGTTATCTTCTAACCAACGCAGTCTATCTTTGAGTGTTGTATTACGAATACGACTACGTTTGGTTAACGTCGACAAGCTTGGGAAACAAGTTCTTGTTTTGTCATCAGCATAATCAGCAAGTACTAACAGTAACCATTTGGATAAAGGATCATCAATATCCTCTATCTTCATTACCTCTGCCATAAGTATAAAAGACATATGTTCTCCTTGTTAATGAGCAAAGTAATCGTTCCATAACTCTTGGCATTGTGATTGTATATGACAAGAGTGAGTGATTAATTCACCAGCAGTTTTTGATTCTCGTTCAGCCCATGCAATTATGTTTTGCAAATCTTCTACATGAGTTGCATTTTTAATTTTATCTACAACTTGATTCCAAAACAAGTCATAATTACTAGGGCAGTTCACCTTCTTTAGTTTTCCCATGCTCTCTTTCCTCCATGAGTTGTTGAAAAATTTCACCAGACATAATGACTAGTGTTTGTGGTACACCTTTACGTCTTTTGTAAAAGGCTATATCTCTGTTCACCAAGACTTTAAATGGACTTGGAAAACTAGAAACATCTCTGTATTTAACTTCGCCAATGAGTCTAATGCCTTGCATTTCTAGTACAAGATCACCACTATACTCACCACCTAATGAACCAGACATGGGTTGACGTTTGGTTTTAATACCAAGACTATTCAACCAGTCAACGAACCATCTCTCATGATAGGTTCCTTTGTTTTTATTTTTGTTTGCCATTCATCACCATCATAACAATGTACACATAGAATGTAATACTTTGTAATGTCCCCATTTAAAGAGATCATTACAAAGTATTCTGATTTATTATTACAAGCTTGACAAGTTTTATAAACTATCTTGCTTTTCTTTAATCTCTTCGTATTCTTTCGTCTGATCTTTGTACCTCCACATTACACAAGGTCTACTGTATTTAGTCTTGCCTCTGAAACCACTGTCTACAATTAAACCTTGATTGCTTAGTTCAGATATTCTTGGTTGTATCTGACACATATCATAACCTAGATGTTCAGCAATTTCAGTAGCACTGTAAATATGATCTTGCTTTTGTGAAAAAATTTGTAAGACCTCTTGTCTTAGTGTTAGTTTTTTCTTTTTATTTTTGGTTGCTGCTTTATAACTTGTGTCTTTTTTTTGATAGCCTATGCCATCAGATGTGTAACCACTAGTTTGAGTCATCTTTTTATCTCTCCATTCCAATGTAAATCTCGTTCAATTTTACCACCAAAAGGTTTTAATACCATGTTTTTAAGTTCATTTAAATCTACATATCCAAGCTCAGTTTCATAACCTAGATTGCAATGACCAAATGCTATGTCATTGTCATCTAGTTCTGATAGATACCAAGTACCTACACCGTATGGATTAAATAGTTTAACGATTGGTTTAAATGTTTTCTCGCCATCTCCGTTAGCTTTATGGTTAGCACGCAGTTGGCTTTCTATTTTTTTTGTTAACAATTCCATTGTTCTTCCTCTCTCTTTATTATGGCTTCAGCATGGTCAACTGCATATCTACCATACTTTTCATATTTCTTTTTGATCCATGCTATAGCTTGATCATTGGTCATGCCTTTGTCATTCCAACAGTAAGCAAGTGTAGTTTCTATTTCAATTTCAAGATCACTGTTTCTTCCCATCAGTACCTCCTATGATTTTATATTCCGGTATCGAATCACCAATTATATTTTCTAATGTGTGTTCATTCTTTCTTTCGTTTAAAGTTTGCATAGTATCACACATTTCATCAAGCATTTTTGACTCTATCTTTTTGAAAAGATAATCAAAAATTATTTCTTTTAATTTTTTATCTTGATGAATTTCCATTAGTACAGCCAGGTTGCTGACTGTCTGACTGTCTGCAAGCCACTCTGAAAGTTTAGTAAGTTGCTGCGGAGTTTCTACTATCTCTAGTAGTTTGTCTGCTAGATGTATATAGGGATTGGTATTTGGCATGGTTGCCTCCTCTCTTTCAATGGTTTTATTGTATACTATTGTGCAAGAAATACAACTAGTATTATGTATATCATGGTAAATAACCATAATGATGTAAACATACCTAGTAAAAACATACGTATCATATTAACCTCCTTGAGTTAGTAGAGAGGCCAGACTAGCTAGCCTCTCTTGATAACTGGACCTAAAGTCCAGCTATCCTACGAGCATCACTACTGATGGCTTGGCTGTTAGTTACCATCTTAGATTTAGTCATGTGACTATACTCTTTACCAGTGTGATCTTTGAACACTTGCTTACACGCTGTCAATCGTTCTTCAAGTGCCTCAAGTTCTGGTTCCATTCGTTGATAGAGTGCAACCTTTTTCTCAAGGTTGACGTCGACAACTTCTGAACCTTCAGCTGGTATAAGTTCCTTGATCTCAGCTCTTAACTCATCCATTATTTTAACTTTATAGTTATGTGAATTTTGTGCAGTGTAGCACATATCACGGTAAACAGATTCGATAAAAGCCTCGTTAAGCTCTGGTTTAGTTTGTCTAGGATGTTTAGCGAGAGCCTCTACAAGTTGTACAAGGGT
>VTLG01000072.1_pt1 | contig 32019 bp, 44 predicted proteins | sample 4694571 | NCBI WGS metagenome assembly VTLG01 (sample SAMN12604809, study PRJNA352737) | marine metagenome | biome: ENVO:00000447; feature: ENVO:00000209|ENVO:00000569|ENVO:01000036; material: ENVO:00002151; isolation source: viral sequences binned using virsorter ...
CCAACCTTTACCCTTGTTTTGACCGAACCATGCTTTAAGTCCACCACTAGTGCTACTTTTTCTTTTTCTTGGCACTTTTCTTACCCCAGTTTTTTGCTCCGACTTTACGACATTTAACTAATGCACCTGAACCATATGCAGATGGCCAAGTTCCACCACCTCTAGTATATCTAGCTTTTACCTTATGATAACAAGCATCTCTTTTAGGTTTTTTCTTTTTTGTAGCCATTTACCTAGCTCCTTGCATTAATTCTTGAAACTCACTAACTTCATCAATCATTTGCTGATCAACTTTTTGTGAAATACTTGGTGTAAAAGAAAAAGCTCTCTGAATATTAGTTTTTGGATCTAATGCTAATTTTGCAGCTTGTCTTTCAAAAAAATCTCTAAAGATTAACTGAGCAGGTACATCAAAATTTAAAGATCCTATATAATCACCTGCAATTTGCGAATCATACGTTTTATGTTGTGAAGGTACTACTTCTAAAGAAGTAGGTTGTCCTATTGATCGACCTGCTGCATATGGTGGAACAGTTAACAATTGAGCATCGGATATTGCTGTACGAATAACACCAATATTAGGAAAGCCACCATCTTGTAATGTTTTTTTATCCATTTCTTGCCAAAGCTCTCTTCTTATAGTACCAGGCAATTTATCAACATATTCATCTATATTTTCTGATAATATACCAGGCCAATTTTTATCAAATTTTTTCTTGATAATGTTATCATATGTTTTTGCTGATTTTTTACTAATATTACTTTGTTTAATTATATCTAAAGTAGCATCAGACATCATTTTAGAAAAATCACCTGATTGACCTGCCATTGCAGTATAAATCATAAGTGGATCATCCATTTTTTTCATAGCACTAGCTTTTCTTTCCATTGCTTCTTTAAGTGATGCCCAAAGTCCTTCACCCTCACGCATATATCCATGACCACCTTCTAATGCTACTGGAGTTGTTAATTTAACATCACCAACACTTGTTAATGTAGCATCAGCTGCTGTCCTATCACCATAAGCAGGTGTCAATACTTTACCTTTTAATTCTGATATATCTATTGTTTTCTCTGGCATAGCTAAGCCTAATTCAGTTCTTTCAAATGGTATATCCTCAACAAAAGTGGGTAATTTAGTTTTACCCATTTCAGCAGGATCTAAAACACCTTTTGTTGGTGTAGGTAAATCTCCTAATGCACCATAACCACGAACAGAACGCAAAAATCTATCTATCGTTGGCTCTACTAATTCTTCCTTAATTAAACCAGATAAAGCACCGAAAATAGGTATTTTTTGCAGTTTGCTCACTACTTTTTCTTTTTTCTAAGCTTTTTTAAGTCAGCTGCAGTAATTTTCTTTTTATTACCTGCAAGTGCAGCCAATTTCTTTTGTTTTGGAGAATATTTACTAAATGGCATGTTAACCCCCTAACATTTTGTTCATCATTTCTTGGATATTGTCACCTTCACCAACTTTCATAATTTTGACTTTTACATCACCATCATGATGATCCATCATTTCTTCTTCTTCTTCCATTTCTCCTTGCTGTTCTTCTCCAACACCATACTGATACTGGTGACATAACAATAAAAAGTTAACAAGTTGGTCATCAGATAATTCCAAACCTTCTGTATCATGTGGAAACCCCATCTTTTCTACAAAAAGATCTGCATTTTCTTCCATGTTTTCTACGTTTACTTCAGCCATTTTATTCTTCCTCTTCGTCTGTTGTTGTATCATCTTCAATTACTACTTTAGGCATTCTAACTGGGTTGCCCTCTTCATCTTTAACTACCTGACCTTCATCATCCAATTTTGTCAATTGCATATTTTGTAAAAATTCAGGATCTACTGGTTGACCATTTTCAAAGAAATATAACTCTTCTACTGGATCATATCTTAATAACATGTCAATAGTTTCTGTCGGTCTATAACCAAATCTTTGAAAAATATAATTACTTGCAAAAGGCCCTACACCACCACCCTTATAAGCTCTAACAACAAATGGTTCTGTTTCTTCTGGTGTTTCAGGATCTGCATCTGGATCTTCATCTTCATCTTCATCTGTACCTTCATCATCACCAGTAATTGATGCCACTTGTGAATCCGAATCAGTATCAAAAGCATCTATTTTAAATGAAGGATCTATTCCTGTTGTTGGATCATTGTCATCTAATCCTTGCAATTGACTTAAAACTTTGTTTAGACCAACATCACCCAAATCAAATGGATATTTAGCCAAAGTATCTGGATCAGCTGCTAATGCTTGAAAAAAATTACCATCTTTAATCATTTGCAATGTATCTCTTTGTTGAGAACTTAAAAAAGGCTCTAAACCTTGTGATTCTGCCTGATTAAAAAATGGTTCTAAATTAAAACGATTAGATAATGGACTTGATAAAACAAAATTTTGATTATCATCAAAACCAAAAGCTGCACCAAGATCATATGGCACATTAGTTCTAATAGATTCGAAAAAACTATCAGTCGCATCAGGTTGACCTGTAACAACTTTTCCTTCAGAATCTAAACTTGTTCCACTGGCAACATAACCTTGAAATGTTTTATCTAAAACTGGTGAAGTGTAAGTTGTTGGATCGTCTTTTGCAACTAATTGATTTTTATCACCAAGATCTAATTGTGTAGGATCTCTTGTAATATTTGTTGCACCAACAGGAATGCCTGAACCAGTTCCACTAACATCTACATATGTTCTTCCTTCGTAAGTATAAAAAAGATCGTTATCAGATGGATCATCTCTATTTGCTTGTTCTTGATAACTTTGTAAAGTTGCAGGATCAGTTACTCCACCAAAAGTAAATCCATACTCAGAGATATCTCCTGTGTTTTTAAAATCATCACCAACTTTACGATTAATTGAAGTAATTACAAGGTCAGCATCTGTTGGTGGAGCTGATCCTATGTAACCAGTCTGCTCAGATTTACCCATATTATCATCATATGTGTAAGTTTTACCTGTGTTTCTGTCTTTCATATAAATAAAACTGCTTGATGGTGTATAAATATTTCCAGGTACATCTGCTACACTTATATTTTGAAGAGAACTACCATGATCAGATTTTAAGTAAAAAGGATCACTTTTAAAAGGTTCTGGTGGTTGTGGACTGCCATCTTCACCTAAATCTTGAGCAACTGGTTTTGGTATATCGGAATCCAAAACACTTGATTGTGATACATTTGGCTGACCAGTCAAAGGATTGATTTCAGGTGGAACATAATCTTCTGGAAGATCAATAAGAGGTGGAGATATTAAAGGATTGTATCCTGGTTCTCCAGGTGCAGGTAATCCTGCATTATGATAAATGTCTTTTATATTTTGGAAATATTCTTCGTCAGTAAGCTCATTTCCTGTTGTTGGAAAAGGTTTTCTAGTAGAAGATGGATCAAGAGGATCAAGATTACTCAATGCACCTATGCCAGTTCCCATGTCTAGTGGATCTTGAAAGTCTGGAGATCCAATAATAGGATTATTGACAATATCTTGTTGTTGAGTTTCCACATTTTGCATTGCTTGCCGAAATTGGTCAGGAGTAATTTCGCCAGATTGCAATTGCTGAATGAAAGGTGTCATCTCATTCGTAAAATGTGCAAAATTATGTGGCATTTCTTCCCCCTGTTTGTTGTAGGAATGCAAGTAAATTACCTAAAGCACCAAAGTTTCTTTCTTTAGCTTGTCTGTCTTGCATCATTTTCTGCATTAACATTTGTTGCATTCTAGGATCAACACCCTGTTGCATAGGTCTTTGCATTCCACCAAACTTACTTGGATCAACTGGTCTTAAAGCTAATACATCACTTATTCGCATTTTTTACAGCTTCCATTTGTAGTTTAGCTCGTGTCTTTTCCCTTTCTAATTGCAACTCTGCTTCAAGTTTAGCAACTTTTGCTTGTAAATCAGCTTGAGCTTTTGCAGTGTCAATTTGTAAATCTTGTTTAGCTTCAGCTTGTTTAATCTGAATATCAGACTTAGCTTTTGCCTGATCAGCTTGTATTTGTGCTTTTGTTCTAGCTTGTAGAGCTTGAGCTTCAAGTTGTGCCAACTGCTGTGCATACTGTAAAGGATTTTGCTTTTGTTGGTTTTGTTGTTGAGTTTGTAAAGCTTGTATTTGTTGCATTTGAGGTGCTTGTTGTACAACTTGAGCTGCTCTTTGACTTATTAAATTATCTAAATCTTGATTAATATCTTTGCCTTTGTACTTAGGATCTTTGAAATCTGGTAGTTCTGGCATAGGTATTCCAATACTAGCTTCCATCCTAAGTCGATATAATAAAGCAACATGTTCTGCAATATGTGCAGAAATCAATGGAATTGATCCTTTCATTGCAGGATTACCACCTAATGATGGATCTTGTAAAAACTGCATGTGAACTGCAATATGTGATTCGTGATCTTGTTCTATAAATGCCTTAATAGGTTTACCATACATCACCGACATATTTTCATCAATCGGATCTAATCTTGGTGCTTCTTCTGGTTCTTTTAAAATCTCTTCAATGTTTGGTATACGTAAAGCTTCATACATTCTTTTGTATGCTTCATATAAATCATGCAATTGTGGAGCTGCTTGAGCCATTTGCAATGATGCTTGAGCTTGAGCAATACGCTGTGTGCTTGAAAATATATTAGGATCACTAACTGGAACAATATCAATTGTTTCATCAAAATCAGATGCATAAACTTCTGAACTAGCACCAGATATGGCAAATCTAAATACTTCATCCAAGTTTTCTGAATTCAATTTAGCAAGTAATTTAAACTCTTGACCTTGTGAATAATGTAATCGTTTGTGTATAGCTGAAAAAGCTTTTGAGCCTTGTTCAATCAAGGCAACTGTAGAGCCGACTGGTGCATTCGGATTAACATCACCGACATTTAAATCAGCAGTATTCGCAAATCTTTTACCTGCATCAACAATAAATCCTAGTAAATTAAACAGAGATCCACTAGGTTCTTTAAATGGCAATGGCATAATAGCCTTATTTACATCGTCAACTGTAGCATCTAAATCAACAAACTCACCTGGGTTAACTTGTATTTCACCACCATTAACACGACCTCTCAACTTAAATCCACCTTGCATATTACTAAATGCAGCCGAATCAAGTAATGCTCTTAGTGATCCAGTAGCTGCTTTTCCTAATCCACCGATCACATGATAAAGACCAAAACCATAAAACCCTAAACCAGGTAAAAACTTATAGCTGACAAACCAATCTCTTTTTAATTTCTTTTCATCATCCTCATTCCAGTTTCTACGAATGCTAACGATATTCTGATTATCGTAATCAATCGTTACGACATATGGCATACCAACTTCTGTTTCATCATCATCAAAATATTCATAGACATGCATTTCTAACAAAGTGACAACATGATCTTCTGATTCGGTTGCATACTGATCTACACCTTCGACTTGACCAACAGTATCTCCAGAAGGATCTATATTACTATTTGTTTCAACTGTTTGCATGTAATAACCTGCATCGACATATTTTTCATAGTCGTTTCTTGGCATACGAATCACATGGGTATATCGAATCGATGTATGTAAATCTTTGCTTTCTGGTGCGACTACAAAATCTTCTGCCTTAACAAATTGAGAACATTGTCTATCTAAATTGACATCCCACCATACTTTTTTAAATGTATGACCAACTAATGGCAGATGAAATAACATCTGATCAAGTTCTGGAAAGTATTCTGGCATCTCCTGTGTAATCTGATAATTCATAAAGTCTTTGACTCTACGTGCCTGATTTTCAGCTTCTTCATTAGCTTCACCAACAATAACAGTCTTAACAGGTCCACCTGATGGATATAATTCTGCAATAGCTCTTGCATTAAATTGCGTGGCTGCTTCTGCTATCAATGGATGTACAACTACACTTAATCCACGACTGGCACGTTCATCTTCACTTTCTTCTAAACCACCATCTGGATCTAATGTTTCTAGACCTTTTTTATATCGTTCTTCCCATTCGGATCTAGCTTCTCTGTCAGTTTCATAATATTTAATTAATTCTGATGCTTTTCTTAGTAACTCAGTATCAGTCATTCCTTCTGCAAGGTTTTCATCAAAAGAACTATCTTCCTTTTCAACCTCTGCATCTAAATCTGGATCACCAATTAAAACATCATCACCAACTGATTCGACTTGCAAATCATCTGGTGGAGCACCTTCTGCGAAAGGGATTTCAACCATATAATGTTATCCTTTTACTTTCCTCAATATCATCCTCAAAGTCATCTTGTGAATGACTAACAAACCAACCTTTGCGTAATCTTAACCAAGCTTGTGTACAAGTGTCAACAATATCATCGTTGTCAGTAGCAGGAAAAGATGCACATATATCAATTAAATCCTTACACCATTTTTTGTTGGAAGGATACCAAATTCTTCCATCTTCTAATAAAGCAGACGATGCATGTGCTCTAGCTTCCTTATCTCTATCAGGTAAATATTCAATAACTGGTACACCTGCCATACGTAAATCTTGCAATAAACTTTGACCAGATGCCTTCTTTTCTATCAATACAGCATCAGGTTCATAATCCTCATAAGCTTCTTGTGCAAGTTTTCTAAGTTCTGGATAAGGTACTCTATCATACCACATTTCCAACACTAAAGCATTTATCTGGCCATTTTTTCTAAACACACCCCACGTAGTTCTGGCAGAATAGGATGTTTTTTCTTTGGTACTATAAGCAGTATCATAAGATTGTAATACATATTCTATGTCAGGTAAGTCTGGACTTTCGTATGGCATCCACCATTCTGCTTTTAGAATGCCACCACCTTTGGGCATCGGTCTTTGTTGCAACTGACCTGCTGATGCGTAACTCCCAAGACTCTTTTCAATATTAACAAGAGTTTTTTCATCAATCCTCTTTTCCCACAGCAAATCTCCTTCTTTTGTTCTTGGATCGGAGAAGCCAAGTGATGATCTTGTCGGTGTCGGATGTCCGATTTCATATCGAGCAGGTAAGCATAAATGATCCCATTCATCGTATTGATTCGCTAATATATGTCCTGTTAAATCTTTTTCATGTACTCTTTGCATAATAATTATGAATGCACCAGTCTTTGGATCATTCAGTCTTGTTTGCATCGCTTGATCCCACCAGTCAAGAACACTTTCACGAACTGTAGCTGATTCGCTTTCTCTGACATTATGTGGATCGTCAACTACTATAATATCACCACCTTCACCAGTCAATGCACCATCAACAGATGTTGCAATCCTAGCTCCAGTCTTATCATTTTCAAATCTTTGCTTTTGATTTTGATCAGAAGTCAACTGAAACGAATCACCAAAATGAGATTTATACCATCGACTATCTAATAATCTACGACACTTAACACTATCTCTTATTGACAATGAACTGGCATAAGAAGCATATAAGAATTTTTTCTCAGGCTGTCTAGTCCAAGTCCAAGCAGGTAATACAACTGCAACTGAAATAGACTTCATATGTCTTGGTGGTACATTAATAATTAGTCTTTTGATATCACCATCAACGACAGCTTGTAGATGTTCACTGATTGCATCAATGTGCCAATTGTTTTGAAACTCAACTCCAGGCTCTATGGAACTCCAACTAGCCTTCGTGAACTCCCTCAATGACCTTCGGTATTTCTCTGCTCTTACTTGTTCCAGTGACAGATTGCTCAAGAACTCGTTCAAGTTGGGCAAGTTGTTCATTATCAATCCTAGATAAATCTATAATATGTCTTTGTTCTATAGTAGTATTTGTTTCCTGTTTATCAACCCATCCTGCTCTATTCTTTAACCAAAAGATCATAGCAGTATTATCTTTATCAACAGTTGCCTTTTCATATAAAGCATTTGTTACATTGACAATGCCAGAAGCACGACCTCTTTTTAATGCGTCAGAAAAGTCAGGATTTTCAGCTTGTCTTTCATATATCGTTGCGTCAGAAACACCAAAGACAGCAGCTATTTGATCGACAGTTAAACCTTTTGATGCAAGGTGCTCTGCCTTTGCACAAATGGCTTCAGTTATTTCAAATTTTGGTCTACCCATTTTCTTTTTCATGTCTTACCTTTCTTGCAGTAGGTTAGCTGTAATTTAACATATAACTTATAACGACAAAAAAAGAAACCCCACTAGAAAGGAAATAAAAGTGGGGTAAGTTTAGAGAAGGGAGAAATATGATATTTTTTTATATATTTTCAATATACATTTTATTTTGTTCTAGCCAAGCTTTATTTCTTCTTTTACCTTTTCCAAAATATAAAGACCTGCAAATATAACCTTCGTCACCATACAATTGTTCAATACAATATTGATCTTTAAATCGTTCATGTATTTCCTCACTTAGCCTATCCTTCAGAATACTCAACTGTTTCATGGTCATTTTTTTAATATCTTTATCTTTAACCAGTTTATTCCCAACTTCAAAATCGTTCATTCAACTCTCCATAATCTCCATTTAGAATCACCCATTGCTCTTTGAGATAACTTAACTTTGTGAACTCTAGAACTATATTGTTGTATTGCGTTAGCCAATGATTTTTTATTCACTTCAAAACTATCACCTATTTCCATTTTAACAATAAAATTATATTTCGGTTGTTGTGCATTCCCTGCTGTTGGCATAGGCACATTTTTTTCAACTTTAAATTCCATGTTAATTCCTTTCTAACTCCAAAATTCATCCCAGAACATATCTAGTTCAGAAGATAGTGAGTTAAAAGTTGTTAGAAATTTATCATCAAATTTAAACATTAACTCTTTAAACTCTTTATGAGATTCACAATCACCAACAATTTTATGAGCATGATCCCAAAACTTTTCTTCTATATCTAATACAAAACTTGACATTCCCATTTTACATCTCCCTTTTGGACCAACCATTAATAACTGAATAACTATTCATATATGACAACATCCCATCTAAAGAAAAACCCTCAACAACTGTATCAAAACCAGTACCTACTGCAGCTATTTTAGCTTCAGCAAGATTTTTAAAAACTTTATCTTCGATTGAAGAAAAAGGCATATTAACAAAACGCAACTTATAAACCATTTTATTTTCCTTTCTAATTATGGGGGATTTCTCCCCCAGTTAAATTAACTATTATCTTTTCTTTTTAAACCTTGCTCAACTATCCAATCATACATATTTGTAAGCTCTTCCTCAGAAAATCTATCTAATTCTTCCTTTGTAAATATTTTTGGATCGTACATTGTTTTCCTTTCTAAATTTCAATATTAACGTGCTGTGCTATTCTCTATTTCATAAACGTACTCAGCCATCCAAATCATGCGTGCATCATCATTTGCAAATTTCATAGTTTTAGCTTTTGCATAAGCAGTTTGCAAATCATTTAATAACCAAGTTTCTTCAAATCTAATAATTTCAAAATATTTTTTTGCTTGTTTAATGTCCATTTTATTTTCCTTTCTAAATTTTTTCTTTTCTCTCTATACCATTATAATGCCACAACTAGGTATATATGTCAAGGATATATTGAAATTAAAAGTGTTTGAAAACAATAACTTACAACTTTTATTTTGGGGAAGTTTTGAAGCTCCCCCAAAAAACGAATCACTTATGCTGCTTTTTGATATTCTTTTTCAGTTAATTTCATCAGATACTTCACAGCTTTCATTGCTTCAGATGATGCCTTCCAGATAAATGTTTCATCATCACCAAGACCTTTGATCCAAGCATTCAAGTAAGTTGCATTGTCTTTTGTAGGTTCATGAGCTAACTCAAAGTGTACAGATAAATACATGCTAGTAAGTTCAGCAACTAATTCCTCAAAGGCATACGAATCACTTTTTTCTAATCTGTTTAATCTTGACTTATGTCCAGTTGCATGACCGATCTCATGAAGTAAAACAGAATAGTAAGAATCTAAATCATCAAAGTTTGATTTGAAAGTCATATGAACATGGTCAGAATTTTGTGCATAATAACATCTAGCAAGATCTGATTCCTCAACTTTGATACCAGTCTTTTTAACAAAAGCTTCAATTACTCTATGCTTATCTTCAGGTGATACTTCTACACTTTCATCTTTGTCAGCATCGATATCAACAATGTCAGCACCATTGATCATGTAATAATCTTTAAAACCAATCACAACTGGTTGATCTAAATCTTTACCATCTTTATCTTTTTTCAAAATAATTGGTCTAATAAAAGTAACAGCTTTACTACCTTTTCTCCACTTCATTCCATTTTTCTTTAAAGCTCCAAAAGTTGCCCATCTGTCATCTGCACCAAAAAACAATGCAATGATTTGATTACCACCAGTTAATTCATGATTAGTAAACATGTTGTAAGCAAGACCTCTTAACTTACCAGTAAATGGTGGTTTCCAAGCAGTTCCATTTGCTTTACATTCTTTCATAGATTTCAATACAGCTTCATTTAATTTTTGTATTGCTTTTTGATCAATTAATTTTCCCATTATATTTCCTTTCTAAATATTTCCCCATAATTCTTTAGCGATTTCTTCACCAGTTTTGTTGTCGTTTTTAAGTAAACCTTCACTAATTTGTAATAATGAATCTTCATCTTTAACATAAATGCCAACATATCCAGTCTCAGGATGTTGAATACCATAACAATCGTTACCAAATTCTGCGACAACTTTAGAAGAATCAAATTCAATTTCAGTTATTACTCTTATAAACATCTTTTTCCTTTCTGATTACCTTATATATATAATATAGGTGATTCGGTCACATTTGTCAAGGGCAAATGATAAAATAATTTAATTTTATTTAAAAACAATAACTTAACCTAATGTTACCAGACTTCGGTAACAGTTACCGATTGTTTTGATCTTAGGTAACAGAAATAAAATATTGAAAACATGTAATAAAAAACGAATCGTTACCGATGTTACCGAACTTTTGCTAATTTTAAAAAAATATTTTTTATCCTCAAATTTTTTCTTATAGTAAAAAGAGGTTGACTTTTTGATGTAATAGTTTAAAAGTTAAATTTCATAAAACACTTTGGCTGGAACACATATTTTTAACTAGATTCGGTTTTTAGGGATTAGTGTGTTCCAGTTATTTAGAAAGGAAATATAATGCATTGTGTTAAATGTGGACATAATAAAACTAGAGTTTATGCAGGTGAAACTAGAAATGGTATCAGTATTCGATATCGTAAATGCGTTTCATGTGGAACAAAATTTAAAACAAAAGAAGTTGTTGTAGATTATGAGCAAAGAGATTTTGAAAAAAATCCGATAATATTTGAAGGAGTTTATGATGACATCCCTTCTTAAAATAACTGGTGCGAATCAGGGCAGGGAAAGAAATGCTCATGATTTTTATCCTACACCTTCATATGCTGTACAATCTTTATTGGATCAAGAAAAGTTTACTGATGTATGGGAATGTGCTTGTGGTGATGGTGCAATATGTAAAGTATTGGATGACAACAATATAAAAAATATAGGCACAGACTTAATCGATTACAATTGTGGATACCAAAGTAATATTGATTTTTTACTGGAAACAAAATTATTAGCTCCAGAAATTATTACCAATCCACCATTTAGTTTGGCACTTGAATTTACAGAAAAGGCAATGAGTTTGGGTGTTAAAAAATTAGCTCTTCTAGTAAGGTTACAGTTTTTAGAGGGAGTTAAAAGAGGTGAGTTATTTAAAAAATATCCACCAAAAAACATTTATGTTTTTTCAAAAAGATTATCATTTAATGTAACTGGTGAATTTCAGTCAGGTGGAGTTATGGCTTTTGCTTGGTTTATATTTGAAGATGATCACAATACTTCAACGACTGTAAGATGGATTTAAAGAAAGGATTGAGATGCCAAAAGTATATATAGTGCAAAGACCAATACAAAATAAATACGGATTTACTCCAGATCTGACAGATGCTTCAAGGTATGGAGAACTAGAAGTTGTATTTGAAGGAAGTGATAAACCACAATTCGTACCAGTTCCATCTATTCAGAAAGCTAGACGAATTATGAAAGACTTCAGTCCAGACGATTATTTGTTGTGGGCAGGGGGTGGAGATCCAATTGCTGTCATGATTGTATGCATGATTGCGAGTGAAGTTTCTCCAACAATCAAGGTTCTCAGATGGGAACGTAACAAAGAAGAAGGTACTAGGGATAGACGAAAAGGATGGTATATGCCTGTATCTTTAGAAATGAGAAAGGTCAAAAATGACGAATATCAATCTGCTTGAGGATGTTGCACCTGCATCCAACTCATTAGGTGCGTTAACAGAACTAGGTCAAAGAATGTATGACTTGGAAAAAGAAATAGAACAAATTGAAATTACGTTAAAAAAGAAAAAACAAGAGTACAAAATAATTTCTGAAGAAGAACTTCCAGATTTAATGAGTGAGCTTAATTCACAAGCTTTTGCATTAGGTAATGGTCAGGGAGTTTATCTGCATGAATTTATGAGTCACTCTTTACCAACTAAGACAGCGATTACTAGACAGAAAGACGAATCAGCTAAAAACGAATTAATGGTTAGAAGGCAGAAATGCTTTGAATGGTTAAGAGATAATAAAGCTGACAGTCTTATTAAGAATACTGTCAAAGTAAATTTTGATAAGAAAGAAGATCAAAAGTGTAAAGAGTTTACAAAAGAAATTGCTGAACGTGGTATCGATTATTCATTAGAAGAAACTGTCAACAGCAGAACTTTGACGAATCACTTTGATACTATGTTAAAGGAAGGTAAAGAACTACCTACAGATTTATTCAAAATATATACTGGATCTGTTGGTAAATTTTGTAGTGCAGATGACGTAAAGAAAATTATTTTAAAAGGGAAAATATAATGACTGAATTAGATTTAAAACAAGAAAATACAAGTGTATCAAAATTTGATCCATCTATAATATTAGAAGATGCAGGTACTGCTTCTGAAAATATGACAAATGATGACATGCTAATTCCTAGACTTAGGATACTCCAAGCATTGTCACCACAAGTTAGTAAAGCTGATAGTGCTTATAAAAAAGGTGCAGAAGCAGGAATGATTTTTGATAACGTAACTGAAGAACTATATAATGGTGAGGAAGGTATTACTGTTGTACCAGTTAAATATAGAAAAACTCATTTGGAGTGGACACAGGAAAGAAAGATCGTTGCAGATCATGGATTAAACTGCACCGAATTATTAAGTAAATGTAAGGAAGATGATAAAGGTAAATTAATTACACCAGATAATAATGTTCTTTCTATTACTGCTGAATACTTTGTTTTTACTGTTGATAAAGATGGTGCTTATACACCTGCATTAGTTTCAATGAGTGGATCAGGATTAAAGAAAGCAAAGAAGTGGAATAGCATGATGAATAGGTTGCAAATTCCACATCCAGATGGTAATAGTACAATTAATCCTGCAATGTTTTGGAATGCTTATATATTAACTACAGTTCCAGAACAAAATGATTTGGGTTCTTGGTTTAATTGGGAAGTGACCATGAAGTATGATGCTAAGTCTGGTGGTATAATTAAAAACCTACCGACTGGTGAAAGCATTTACTTAGAAGCTAGGAGCTTTAGGAAAAAAGTTACAGAAGGTAAAGTCAACGCAAGTGGTGACGATAGCGATGAAATACCCTTCTAGAGAAAACAATGCATCAGAAAAAAAGTAGTAAACTCCATTGATGTATTGTTAGAGGAGCTAGATTTATGGGCCTGTTTAGATCTAGCTTCTCGACCAAATTAGAAAGGAAACTAAGACATGATCGTTAATAGATTTATGAAATTGTTTGAAGGTTATGAGTTAGCTCATGGACAGTATAGAGTTCAGAACAAAGAAGCTGATGGTAAAGTTTCTGGTCGAGCAGTTACTGTTAGCGAACCTGCTACTGAAGATAATTTTAAATCACACTTAAATGGCACAGATTATATTTTAGGTATTATAATGCTTAAACAAGATAACTCCTGTAATTTTGGTGTTATCGATGTTGATATTAGAGGGGATGTTAAATTAAATGAATCACTTGAAAGTCTTGAAAAGAAAATTAGAAAAACACCTTTGGTACTTTGCAGGTCTAAGTCTGGTGGTGCTCATCTTTATCTTTTTTGCAACCCCAGTATATCTGCTGTTGATATGGTTGCTAAACTTAATGAATTTGCTGCTCAATTAGGATATGGTGGATCAGAAATATTTCCAAAACAAACGTCAAGAGCTAATGATTTAGATAGAGGTAACTGGATTAATCTTTGTTATTGGGATGGTAATAATACAGAGAGATATGCAATTCATGAAGGTAAAAAATTAAACTTAGAGCAGTTTGTTAATTTAGCTGAAAAGAAAACGACAAGCTATGAAAAGCTTCAGCAGCATACACCAAAACTTTTAGATCATTTTTCTGATGGTCCACCTTGCTTACAACATATTATTACGTTAGGATTTCCAGAAGGAAGTAGAAATATTTCTTTGTTTAATGTTGGTGTATATTTTAGAAAGAAAAATCCAGATGATTGGCAAGAAGATCTGATGAGATTTAATTATGAACATTTACCTGAAGCACTTCCATCTGGTGAGGTAAATGCCTTGATTAAATCAGTAAGCAGGAAAGATTATGCTTACACTTGCAAACAAGCTCCAATTTGTAATTACTGTGAAAAATCTAAATGCATAAAAAGAGATTATGGTGTAGGTGGATTTGGTGGTGGATTAGCTATTGAAGTAGATGCTATCACAAAATATGAAACAGAAAACAAGCAATCTGTTAGATGGTATATAGAAATGCAAGGTGAAAGAATTGAAGTGACTACACCTCAATTACTTGATCAAAGACAGTTACAGAAAATATGTGTGGAGAAATTAAATAAATGTCCTAGCACAATGCCAAGTCAAAAGTGGGAAAAAAGAATTAATGAATTATTGCAAAATGTAGAAGTGATTGTTGATCCAGATGATGCATCTCCACAAGGTCAATTTGAAAAGATGCTTGATTCGTTTTTAACTGGTAAAGTTCAAGCTAGACATAAAGATGAAATCATGAATGCTAAACCATATCATGATCCAGATGAAAAGAAAGTTTACTTTAGATCAGAAGATTTATTTGTTTATTTAGAAGCAAAAAGATTTAGATATCCGAATCAGCATCAAGTTTGGTCATGGTTAAGAACTTTAGGTGGTGATCGAAATACTTTTAGGATAAAATCAAAACCAGTAAAAGTTTGGTCAGTACCTGCACCAGAATTTTACGATGATGAACCATTAGACATACCAAGCGAAATAGAAGAGGATTTTTTATGACACAAAAATTAGAAGAACCAATTATCTGTTGTATGTGTGGATCAAAAATATTTAATATAATGGATAGTCATAATCCAGAACCTATAAATAAATTTCCAGAAAGATGTTGTAATTCTTGTAATGAACAAGTTGTATTAGAAAGAATAAAACAAATGAAATTTGTAAGGGATATGTTTGAATGAATTGTTATGTGTGTGATGGACCTCAAGTATTAATATGGGGTGGGGATCATGATTTAGAGGATGATGAAGATCATAAATATGTAACGAATTTAAGTTGTCCAAAGTGTGGATCTATCGTTTATGTTTATTGGTCAGATGAGAAAGGAAAAAATAATGCGACATGTTCAAATCATACTTGGACCACCTGGAACAGGAAAAACAACAACTCTTCTGAATATAGTTGAACAAAGTTTAGCTAGAGGTATTGAACCAGAACGAATCGCCTATCTGGCATTTACCAGAAAAGCAGCACATGAAGCTCAAGAAAGAGCTATGGAAAAGTTTGGATTTGATACTGGTAGGTTTCCATTTTTCAGAACATTACATTCATTAGCATTTAAAAGATTAGGTTTGAAACGTGATGAGATTATGACCGACAAACATTTTAGAAACATAGGTAAAGCTATGGGTATAGAGTTCAAAGGTATTTATGATGAAGATCTTGGAGTTCATGTTGGCATGGGATTAGGTGATAAGTGCTCCAGAGTTGAATCACTTTCAAGAGTTGGATTAAGATCATTAGAAAGACAATATGAATATGTAAATGAAAATGATTTAAGTTTTCATGCTGTCAAACAATATAGTGATGCTTTGGTAAAATATAAAAAACAAAACAAACTATTAGATTTTACTGATATGTTAGAAAAGTTTCATGAACCATTGCCAATAGATATTTGTATTATTGATGAAGCTCAAGATTTAAGTTCTTTACAATATAGGATGGCAATTACTGCATCTCAATATGCGAAAGAAGTTTATATTGCAGGTGATGATGATCAGGCTATTTTTGGTTGGGCAGGTGCAGATGTTAAAAAGTTTTTAAGTTTAAAAGGTGATCAAATGATATTGCCACAAAGTTTTAGAGTACCACAAAAAATACATCGATTAGCTACTGATGTAGTGAATAGAATTAAAAGCAGATATGTAAAACCATACAATTCAAAACTTGATAGTGGTGAAGTTGAATATGTTTCTGATGAACAGGAAATTGATTTTAGTAAGAAAGGATCTTGGTTATGTATGGGAAGAAGTAAATATACTTTATATCGTTTAAAGCAAGTTGTTAGACAACAAGGATATGGATACATTTACAATGGTAAAAGTTCATTAGATACTGATGAAACTAGAGCTATCATGGCATGGGAATCCATGCGAAAAAATAATGAGATTAGTTTATTCGATGCTAAAAATTTAGCTAAATACTTTACATTTAAAACTAGAATAAAGGCAAAAGAATCTTATAATCTGGAAGATTTTGGTTTACCACCAGAAGCTATACAAAAAGATTGGATGGAGATATTAAGAGGTATACCTCCAGATGAAAGAGAATATTTAAGATCATGTATGAGAAATGGTGAAAGATTTAAAGATAAGCCTAGAATTACTATTTCAACTATTCACCAGTCAAAAGGTGGTGAAGCAGATAATGTTGTTTTATTAACTGACATGGGTAGATTATCTTGGAACAGTTTAGGCAATGATGAAGAAAACAGAGTTTGGTACGTAGCACTTACCAGAGCAAAAGAAAATTTATTTTTAGTTAGGCCAAGAGGTCTAAGATATTTTAATATTTAGAAAGGAACATTATGAGCATAGAAATTTTAGAAGGCAATTGTTTAGATACTTTGAAGCAGCTACCAGATCAATGTGTGAATACTTGTATTACTTCACCACCATATTGGGGATTAAGAGATTATGGAACAGCCACTTGGATAGGGGGTGATCCGAATTGTAATCACATGAGAGATTCTAAAGTTAATCTTTCTGGCAATACCGATACTGGTCACAAAGCAATGTTTGAAAAGGACAATGCTGTAGGTGACGCAATTTATAAATCTGAATGTCCTAAATGTGGAGCTAAAAGAAAAGATCAGCAGCTAGGAATTGAAGAAACTCCAGATCAATTTGTTAAAAACTTGGTAAATGTTTTTCGTGAAGTTCGTAGAGTTTTGAAAGATGATGGAACTGTATGGTTAAATTTGGGAGATAGTTATTGTGGCACTGGTCACAAAAAAGATAGTATCGATCCTTTAATTTCTGGTGGTAAAGCTAGAAATGGGCAAAAATTTGCTCTTAATAACAAGATAGAAGGATTAAAATCTAAAGATCTTGTTGGCATCCCTTGGAAAGTTGCCTTTGCTTTACAAGCTGATGGTTGGTATTTGCGTCAAGATATTATCTGGCATAAACCTAATCCTATGCCAGAAAGCGTAAAAGATCGATGCACCAAATCACATGAATATATATTTTTATTAAGTAAAAATGCACATTATTATTTTGATCATGAATCTATAAAAGAAGGCACAACTACCAAAGATAACATAATTAGAAATAGAGATGAAACAAAGTTAAATAACACTCCAGGCAGAACTAGGATGGAAGGTTTGAAAACTAATGAATACGAAACTAAAAACAAAAGATCTGTTTGGACTGTTACGACTAAACCATATTCAGAAGCACACTTTGCGACTTATCCCCATGATTTGATTATTCCTTGTATAAAAGCAGGTTGTCCAGAAAATGGTACAGTCTTAGATCCATTTGGTGGTTCTGGAACTACTGCTCAAGTAGCTGCTCAACTTAATAGAAATGCGATACTTTGTGAATTAAATCCAGAATATATTAAAATAGCGAATCAAAGACTACTTGATAGTTTAGGTATGTTTCTTGATCTTAAAATAACAAAACCACAAACTATTGAAAACATTAAATAAAAAATTATTTTATCTTTAGGGGTTGACAAAATACAAACGAATCACTATATTATATATATAAGATTTAGAAAGGAAAAAAGATGAATAAAGAATATTTAATAAAAGAAAATGAACGTCATTTATTATTGTTTTTTAATTGCCCTAAATGTGGCAATGAAACTAAAACTTTTATTCGTTCTCACTCAAATTGTGAAGTTTGTGAATATCCAATTTTAAAAGTTCAATGGGAGAAAAAAGATGAAATTCACAAAAGATAATTTACAAATTCACATGGCAGAAAACTGTAGATATATATTTTATAAAAGTGATAATCCTAATTTTCAACCTAAGTTTAGTTTTGTAGCCAGATTGAAATATGGTGCAAAGACATCTGCTATAAGTTTCAAGAGATTTTTAATCGATCATTTTACAGTTGAAGAATATTTTGAACGTATTACAAACAATGAAACGCCATTAGCTATTTTGAAGTCAAAAGGATACCTTCCGTTACACATTAGACAATGGCTTAAAAGAGATGGATATCCTCAAACAGTAGAAGGATATCAATCTTGGAGAAATAAAAGAAGAGAGGTGGCTTAGTGCCACCTCACAAAAGAAAGGAAAATAAATGCAAAATTCTAAAAAACTAAAAGATGCACTTACCAAAGAATCAATTGGTCTAAATTTAATTAATGCTCATGAAACTTTTAATGAAAGATCAAATTATGGTTACACTTACAATCAGTTTGGAGATGTCATGAAAGCATTATTTCCAGATGGATTAGACAGTAATCAAATGTGGGATGAGGATAACATAAAAAGATTTGGTAATTTAACAATGATTGTCCACAAGCTTATGAGATATTGCAATCAATGGGATGATAAGCATAAAGATTCTATACATGATTTAGGTGTCTATGCATTTATTCAAGAGGGTATCGATGATTCAACTAAGGATTAGAACAGAGTATTCCTTTCGCCTTGCTTATGGCTCTATCGAAAAAATTGTAGCTCAATTTGGGATGGATGCCATAGCAATAACTGACAATGGTACATGGGGTCATGTGCCATTTGTCAAAGTGTGTGAGAAGTATAAAGTCAAACCGATACTAGGTGTAGAACTTCCTGTCGGTGGCAATGATGGTAATATGATGGGTTTTCTAGCCAAGAATAATCAAGGGTTATCTGAAATTTATGAGCTAGTCACATTTAGTCATAAGAATAAATTAGATTATGAACATTTATTTGATGTATCAGAAAATGTTATTATGTTGTCTGGTCAAAATCCAGATTGGGGAATGTTACCAATCACTAAGAAAGATCATTTATATATAGAAATGAGTTCACCAAAAGCTTTAGAGTTTTGCAAAAAGAAAGGGTTTAAACCAGTCGCAACATCTAACAACTATTATCCAACAGCTAATGATAAGACAACTTATGAAATACTTGTAGGCAATAATAAAATTGCAAATGCAAAACCAATCACAAATGATTATGAGTTTCCAAGTTGGATACCAAGAGAAGCAAAAGAAAACACACATTATATTGCTCATGAATGTAATGCATCTTTACCTTCTGCTAAAATGGTATCGTTTATATCTGAATACACTTTAAAAGATCTTTGCGTTCAAGGTGCAAAAAGAAAAGGTATACAACTAGAAGGTATTTATAAAGAAAGATTAGACAGAGAAATTAAGACAATCAAAGAAAAGAATTTTGAAGATTACTTTTTTGTCATTGCAGATATGGTTGCCTATGCCAGAAAACATATGTTGGTAGGTCCTGCAAGGGGATCTAGTGCAGGATCTTTAGTTTGTTATTTAACTGATATTACTACAATAGATCCTATAAAGTTTGGCTTGTTGTTTGAAAGATTTATTGATGTCAGTAGAGATGATTTGCCAGATATTGATATCGACTTTCAAGATGACAAAAGGGAATTAGTATTTCAATATTTAAACAATATATATGGTGAAGATAGAGTTTGTCATTTAGGTACAATTAGCAGATACAAAGCTAGGTCAGCAATTTCGGAAGTTTGCAAAGATATTAAGATGCCATTAGCTGATGTCAAAATATTAAAAGAAAATATTATTGAAAGAGCACTTGGAGAACCTAGAGCAGATCTTTGTATATTGGATACTTTAACAGATACACATGTCGGTAGACAAATGGTGAATAAATATCCTTTACTTAAAACAGCTATCGATATGGAAAATCATTCTAGACATTCTGGAGTTCATGCAGCAGGTGTTTTGGTGACAGATAAACCAGTTAGTCAATATTGTTCAGTTAGCCAGTATTCTGCTCAAATTGATAAGAAAGATGCAGAAGCACTTAACTTACTTAAAATAGATGCATTAGGATTAAGAACATTATCTGTTATTCAAGATGTTTTAGATCAGGTAGGTTGGAGTAGATCAGATCTTTATTCTTGTTCATTAGAAGATCAGAATGCTTTTGATATATTAAATGATGAAAAGTATGCAGGAATATTTCAGTTTGAAGGCTATGCATTGCAGAAACTTACAAACGAAATGAAGGTTAGAAAGTTTGATGATATTTCAGCTATTACATCTTTAGCTAGACCAGGGCCATTAAATTCTGGTGGTACTGCACAATATGCCAAAAGAAGAACTGGAGAATTACCAGTTGAATATATTCATCCTTGTTTAGAAGAAATCACAAAAGAAACATATGGAGTGATTGTCTATCAGGAGCAGGTAATGATGATTGTTAGAGATATTGGTAAGATGTCTTGGAAAGATGTATCAGCTATTAGAAAGGCAACTTCTAAATCTTTAGGTAAAGAATTTATTGATAAATACTTTCCAGATTTTAAAAGAGGTGCAAGTGATTTTGGTATTTCTGAAATAGAAGCCAGAAACATTTGGGATCATATTAATACAATGGGTGCTTATGCTTTTAATAAATCTCATGCTGTGGCATATGCTATAGTTAGTTATTATTGTTGTTTGCTGAAACATAAGTTCCCATTGGAATTTGCATCAGCAACATTACGTAATTCTAGAGATGATGAACAGACTAAAAATATTTTAAAAGAACTAACAGTAAGTGGATATAAATATAAGTTACATGATAGACATAAATCAGAAGTTAATTGGTCGGTAAAAGATGGTGAGTTAATCGGTGGTTTTACAATGATCAAAGGCATAGGACCTAAAATGGCAGAAGATATGGTTAGAAGAAGATCAATGAAACAGATATTTACACCAAGACAAGAAGAATTATTAACTGGTAAAAAACGAATCACTTCTTCGAATCAGTCAAATAATTTTGACAATCTACAAAATAGGCTATTCTAAGTTATTGTTTTTATTGGAAAAGATAGTGCTTTACTCCCTGAGAAATATATGCTATTAATATGTTATAGAAATTCAGAAAGGGAAAAATATGTACACATACGATGAAAATACTTTTTCAGATCTTCACAAAGAAGTTTATGGTTTTAGACCAAATACTGATATGTGGAAAGATTGGACATCTAGAACTCCTCGTCAAAAGCAAGAATTATGGAATGCTCTTAGTGATGAGTTAGAAGATGTAATGAAAGAGGAAAAGCTTGCAAAAGATCGTAAGACTCAAAACTTTGAAAATCGTATTAAAACAACTTTATCTCTTGGTGCTAAAACAAGAAAAGATGCAATCAGATGGATATTCCAAGCTGACAAGATTGACACTACTGATGGTCAATTTGCAGGATATGCATGTTACTTGTTAGGGTTACCATACTCTTATGAGGAAGAATTTCGAACAATAGTGCAATAACGCACACTAACATAGAAAGGTGAACCTACCTGAGTAAGTAGCAAAAAGGCTCACTAGATTTAGAAAGGAAATAAAATGAATAAAGAAATCGGAAATGTAAAAGAAATAATGAACCAAGCAACTGTTGATTCAATTGCTGAACTTAGAGCAGAAAAAGCTAGGTTAACTGAAATAGAAAATCGTCTAATGGAAAATCTTAAAACTCAAGGTGTAGGTACTTACAATGGTACAGAACATTACATTACTGTTTCTGAAGCTGAAAGAAACACACTTGATATGAAAGCAGTAAGGAAAAAATTATCAAGACAATTTATTTCTGCTAACACCAAAGTAACTTCTTATATTACTGCTAAGATTTATGGTTACACAAAGAAGAAAGTAGCCTAATGAGAATGTTATTTATTATATTCATTACCTTGTCTGCCTGTGGTAAATCGGCAGATAAGGTAGAAATTTTACACCATAAAGAAATTCATCAAATGGATCGACAAGAGGTTATTAGTGCAATTCAAGATTGTAGAACTGCTAACCTAAGATCTGTCATAGTGCATTCAAGAGTTAAGGCAACTGGTAGATCATTACCAATTGTTGTTGATGTAACTTGTGCTCCATTTTAAGAAAGGGAATAAAATGCTAAAAAGAAAATGGACTGTAGCAAGACCACCACGTAAAGGTGGCAGACCAATCGGTGCAAAATGGGATAAAGCTGTAAGGTATTGGGTAAACTATTTATCTGGTAATCCATTTGATCAAATGATTGGTTTCCCTGGTAATATGTATATTTGGGTAATTGTTGGACACAAATGGGTAACTGTTTCTGCAACACAAAATCACAAAATTTGTACTCCTGCCAAAGCTAGAATTAAAAAATCTAGATGGGATGATATTGTTAAAAGTTTATCTTCTAACGATTACATCAGAAGGCATGGTGGTGACGTTGGCATTAGAGAGGGTATTTAAAATGGAAACTATTACTGTATTTGGTTTAATGATGATTGCCTTTTTTAATTCACCAGAAGCTTGTCAGAAATGGACAGATGATACTTATACAAAAGAATTTGGATATGTATGTTTTGAATTAGATGGTTTCCATGCTCAATTATTTATGAATGAATATCCAACTCTTGAAGAGTGTAAACAAGCTTCTCAATTTTATTATGGTAGCAATCAATGTTTTAAAAATTTTCATCAAGTTATAAAGCCACCATTACCTAGACCTGAAAAATTATCATGAAAGTTACAAAAGCACCATTTGGAGATCGGTATTGTTTATTGACAATCCCTAATCTTGATACAAACAAAATGGAAATCTTAAACACGTTGCCATCTTACAAAAGATGGATAGGTAGAGATTTATTGTTTCAACCTACATCAGCAACACTTGGAAGGTTAAACAAGTTTTTTCCTGATATCGAATGGGATGAAACTGTACAACATCATTTAGATAATTACATTAAAACATTGAGGACAGCAGAACAGATCCGAAAGAGAAAGGAAGATCAAACACCAGAAAAAGATGATTTTATGTTTAAGACTGAACCTTTTGAACATCAGAGAAAGACATTCTATTTATCTAGAGATCAAAAAGTATTTGCTTTGTTAATGGAGCAAGGAACTGGGAAAACAAAAATAATTCTTGATTCTTCAGCTTACTTATATAGTCGAGGTGAAATACAAAGTTTAATAATTATAGCACCAAACGGTGTACATAGAAACTGGATTAGGGAAGTAGAAACACATTTACCAGACTGGTGCGAACATCAAATTACTTATTACAGATCTGGTATGAATAAAAAAGAAACAGAAGCTTTTGAAAGTGTTTTACATTCTAAAGATTGTCTTAAAATATTTACTTTTAATGTTGAAGCTTTTACTTCACCAAAAGCAGTTAACTGGATGGAAAGAATATTACTAAGCAATGAAGTTATGCTTGTAGTAGATGAAAGCACCAGAATAAAAACACCAGGTGCAAAAAGAACTAAGCTTATAACCAAATTTGGCAAACAAGCTAAATATAAAAGGATATTAACAGGTACTCCAATTACTAAGAATGCAGCCGATGTTTATGCACAGTTTAAATTCTTAGATCCACAGATTCTTGGATATGATTCGTTTTATAGTTTCCGTAACCAATATTGTGTTCTTGGGGGGTTTGAAGGCAGACAAATTATTGCCTATAAAAATTTAGATGAATTAAGCAGAAATGTGGAAGGTCATTCTTTTAGAGTATTAAAGAAAGATTGTCTGGATTTACCACCTAAAATTTACCAAAGGCATTTTGTTCAAATGTCAGAACGTCAGAAAAAGATGTATGGCACAATGAAGAGGGGTTTTATTGCCGAATTAGAAGGAAACTTAATAGAAGCTCCAGAAGCTATTACAAGGCTTCTAAGATTACAGCAAATCCTTTGTGGATGGTTTCCTACTGAAAATGAAAGGGTACAACCTATCGATGAGAAAAATCCACGTATAGAAGCTTTAAAAGAGATATTAGAGGGTATTGAAGGTAAAGCAATCATATGGGCAAGGTTCAGAGCCGATATAAGAGCCATAGAGAGGTTATTAGGAGATTTGGCTGTGAGCTATCATGGTGGAGTTGATTCGGATGCTAGAGAGGTCGCAATTGATCGCTTTCAGAAAGATCCTGCTATTAGATACTTTATTGGTACGCCACAGGCAGGTGGTACAGGTATAACATTAACTGCAGCTGAATATGTTATTTATTATTCAAATAGTTTTGATTTAGAGCAACGTCTACAATCGGAAGATAGAGCACATCGTATATCTCAAACAAAAAATGTAACTTACATTGATATAGAATGTCAGAAATCTATCGACAGTAAAATTATAAAGGCATTGAGAGATAAGAAGAACATTGCTGATATTATAACAAAAGATCCAATTTCAATTTTTTTAGAGGAGCAGGATAATGAGTGAGAAATCATTTTGGAGATTACTAAGAAACAATTTACCATTTAAAACATACAGAGTTGAAAACAGAGTTATGATTGGAATGCCTGACGTTCATTATATTCATAAAGGTAAAACTGGATGGATAGAATTAAAGTTTATTCCTAAATGGTTTACAAAAAGAACTAGGAAATTAAATTGTGGATATAAACTACAACAGGCTTTATGGGCAAAAGAACATATTAAACATGGTGGTACAAATTGGATTTTAATAAGAGTGAGTAACGATTTTATTGGTTTAGTACATGGAAGACATGCTATGCAACTTCAACAAAAACCATACATTAGAGATTTTTACGATATCTGTGTTTACCAAAAAAGAGGTAATTTAGATGATGAAGCGTGGAATGAATTAGCTCACGCTATTTTGAATCCTTCTGTTCCTTAACTTTTTCAATCGTAGTACCTGCAATATATGAGCCGATTATTCCTAACTGTGCTATGATGAAAGTCGTAGAAACTGGAACTAAATGATCTAATCTAGATTCAGGTACAAACTCTGGAAAAGTAAGGATAGCAACAAATAAAACTGTGGCAACAGATTGAAACCATATTAACATACGAATCTGGTCAGCTTTTTTATCTGCATTTTCCATCCGTATTCTTTTTGATTCCCTAGCTAATTCTGCATCTAGTTCCGAATCACTTATTACAGAATCACCATTTTTATCTGCTTTTGCATATTTAGAATCTTTTTGTAAAGTTTTTGTCATTTTAAAAACATCCATTTTGGTTCATAGTTATTTGCCCACCAATAAGCTATTAAGACAATTACAATAAATATCATATCTTTTTCAGACATCTTGTTGTTTCTTTAACCATATTGCAAAGAATATTAATCCTATTATTGAACATATTAACAAGATAACAAACAAACCTTCAATAATTTTTTGTTTTAATTCTTGTCTTTTGTAAATAAATTCTTGCCTTTGCTTACGAATTAATCCCTCAGTTTTTAAAAGCTGTTCCCAGCTTTTAACCCCAAACTTGAATTTAACGTACTGTTGCAACTCATATCGTTGCTTTTCCAAAGTCTTTTGAGCAACTAAACTTTTCATAGCTGCTTCTTCTACAGAATCACCACTTAACATCTTTTTGTAAAAAGGTGGATTTTTACAAGTTTTTACTGCTTGCTCTATATCACTACTAGCATTCATCCATCTTGATAAATCACCACTCATTTGTTCGATATCACGACCCATAGCAAATGCTTTTTTTATATTATTAAATGCAGCTGTACTTAAACTTACTGCTGTGGCTATAGATGCAGGATCAAGCATGTCATTGTGCTAAAGACTTTAAAATTTTATCTTTAGCTTCAGGTTTTATATCACTTATAATACTGTCAATTGCAGGTGATTCAACTGGAGTAGTAACTCCAATTTCTTCACCTGTTGGAACACTAGCTTCAGCTTCACCACCCATTAAAGTCGGAATAATCTCATTTAAAGAAGCAACATAATCTAAAACTGGTTCTAGTATTTCTTCATCTCTTCCTGCAATTGTCAACAATCTATTAATATGAAATGAAGTTGATCTAGGATTTTTAATCATTTTTGGTGCAGAATTTGTTAACCAAGTTATAAATGCATCATTAGTTAATAATTTTGCCGATACATATGGTGTAACTAAAGCAGAAGTTGCCATTGAAATAGTAGCAGGATTTGCACCAAATACACCCAAACCAACAAATGGAGCTAATGTCATTAAAACAGCAGTCTGATCTCCAGATCTACTAAAATTTTTATATGCATCCATATTATTTACATTTTCTATTACATTTACAATTTTATCCAAACCTTTTCTAGTTTCTGATTGTGGAGCACCAAACAATGTGCTTTTTGCAGAATTAGATAATCTATTATAATTTGTTAAAAATGTTCTAGAAGAAAACACCTCTTCATTGTTTTTAAAACCCATTCTGTTCAAAATAGAAGATTTTAAAACATCTTGTTCTTCAGGTTCAAATTGTCTTAAAATTTGTTTAAATCTTTGATCACCTTCTTTTGAACCTGCCATTAAAAAATTAAAAGCTTGATTATCTGTATCCATTTTAATTATTTTATTTATTACAGGTTCTACATTGTTTTTCATATTTACAGACGTATATCTATCTGCTTTTTGTAAAGCTTTAAGTGCATCTTCACCACCTACACTATTTACTAAATCATTCATATCATCTGTTAAAGATTTGTATAGTTGTTGCAAATATCTTTCACCTGATGGTTGCACTCCTATTAGTCCTTTATAACCACCTAAATCCTGTCTTAAATTAGTTCTAATTTCTCTTAATGTATTTAAATTATATCCACCAGTTGTTTCAATATCCTTCATCAAATCATTAATTCTAGTCATTGTGTCATTTAATGATTTTTTTAATGCAAGTGGTGCATTTGCTAATTTTGAATTTAGTTCAGTTTGCAAATTCATAACATTACTTAACTGAGTTTTTTCATTTGCAGGAACTAAATCATAAGCAGATTCATATAATTCTTCTTGTTTTTCTTTAAATCTTACTCCTGCATTTTTTATGTATCCTTTAACAACTTTACCTATTTCACCACCTTCTTTTAAAGCAGGACCATAGTCTGAAACAATAGTATCAAAAGCATCATCTAATTGTGTGTTAAATTGTTCCACCTTATTTACAATGGTATTTACACCAGTTGGAAATTGAGCCATTCTCTGTTCTAAAAACAATAATACTGGAGATTGTGTAGCAGACCCTGCTGTTGGCATTGTTAACCCAAGATCTCGACCAGATTTAACAATATTTGATGTTTCTTTTAAACTTTTACCAGATCCAGTTCCAATTACTTTTCTTACAAAATTACTACCTTTATCAAATAAAAATTTACCTGTTTCACTTAATACTTTAGGTGCAATTATTTCAGTTCCAATATTAGTAGCTGCTTGAATTGTTTCACCTACAACCCCTCTTCTTTTTGGAGTTTTACCACCTTTTAAATTCATAATAAAATCAATTATACGATCATAAGCTTGCCCACCTGCTTCAGACCCAAGAGCTGCAGCTGTTGGAACAGTATAAATTTCTTCTGGAGTTGCAACTTGAGGACCTACCTGACCTGCCAATAATGCTGACCCTGCACTAATACCACCAGTAACACCAGATGTTATATCTCTACCAACAGATGCAATATCACCAGTATCAAACCCTTCTGGATTATATAAAACATATGTACCATCTTTATCTTTAAATACAAAGTTGTCATCTCCTAATGGTCTTACATCTTCATAGTATAATTTTAAAGCTTCTAATCTTTCTTTTGGATCATCAAGATTTCCTACTACTGCTCTTACATCTAATGGAGCACCTCTAGTTTTATTTACCTCAACCTGTGCCATTATTAATTTACCTCTATTAACATTGTACCATCCTCTTTTACTGTTATGCCTTGATCAGTCACAACATCTTCAGAAACCTGTGCATCTAAATTGGGTATAGTTTCTGCTAAATTAACATCTAATGGAGTAGTATTTGTATAATTTTGTGATCTGGTAATTCCACTTTGAATATTTTCAAAAAATGTAAGCATATCTCTAAATTTAATTTCAACATTTCTTTTTGTGTCTAAACGTAAAGGTGAATACATATCCATATAACTATCAACTTCTGATTGTGGAGCTGCAGCTCCAGTTCTTAATCTAAGCAAAATTTCTAATGCTCTTCTTAAAGCACCCATAGCTGTTCTTTTTTGTCCAAAAGCACTAGGATATAATAATCTTAATCTAAATTCTTTATCATCTACACCTTCACCTAAAAAATAATCTCTTGCTATTTTTAAATTATTAATTGCACTGGTTGCGTTTGCAATTGCAGTTGCTTGAGGTGCAGTTAAATCTTTTTTACCAGTAACTGTAATTTCTCTATCACCAAATAAAATTTTGTTTTCATCTTGTTCTGGTGGTTGTTGTATACTTGAATCAACAATTGTAGATGTCGTTCCAACACCAGATAATTTATCAAGAATAGATTTATAAACTTGTTCTCCATAAGTTTGTCGAATTATTCCCATCATATTAATACCAGATTCTTTTACTTGGCTTCCATCTGGTAATGTAGTTGTTTTATCTTTTCTTAATTCCCTTATGTTATAGGCTAAATTAGCCAAATCATTTGGTCCTACAGTTTTACCTTCAGATAAAGCTTGAGCAACTTGCAGAACTTGATTTCTCATTCTTTCTTTGCCAGTTCCACCTCTTTCTTGTCTAGCTAAATTAGCTGCTAATGTTGCTCTGTTTTTTTCAATAGTTCTTCTATCTGCTTCTCTTTGCATCAAATATTCAGCAGGTGATCTAAATGCACCTACAGCAGAACCTAACAAAGTAGAACCAGGTTGATTGGCTAATTCACCCATTTTAGAAAAATACAATAAGGAAACTAATGCAGGATCTATTGGTGCTTGATCTGGAATTAATTGATTCACTAAATCCATGTTCCCACCTAAAGCACCAACATTAGGGTTTGCAATAGGATCTGTTGATGGTGTAGTAGTAGTAGTATTAGTAGTATTAGTAGTATTATTATTATCAATAGTACTTTGAATTATATTTTCCTTTGGATTAACTGTGTTTTCTTTAGTAACTTTTGTACCTGTTTTAAATTGTGCAAAAAAATTATTTAAATGTGGAAGTAAAACTCCACTAGCATCTACAACTTGACCAGATTTACTAAATTTAGAATAATTAGCAACTCCATTTGGTGTGCTATCAACAAGAGCAGGTGCACTATTTTCCATCCAATAGACAAACTCTTGTATTTCATTTTCGTTTAGTGGTTCTGTTGACATAACAATTTACCTTGACAATGCGTATGCACTACTTAAACTTCCTAAACCAGATAACAACTGTGAATAAACACTTGGTGGTTGTCCACGTTCTTCTCTAAACCTTGATTCATATGAAGATGTATCGTATGGAACTCCACTTGCTAATCCAAGTAAAAAATTCAAATCATCATATGGTTTAGTTCTTTGTTCTAAGTAATCTGCATATTGTGCATCAAAACCTCTTTGATCTAATATTCTTTCTGCTTCACCTGCTGTAATTAAACCTTGTGCAACTTGATTTTTTAAATTTTCTTGAGTAGTAGCTGCGTCTTGTATAGCTTGTATTTCTTTTAATCTAGATGCTTCGTCAGTTTCATATGCTGATCTTAATGCAGCATCTGCATCAAATCTTGCACTTCTATCTGCATCAAATCGACCTGCTGCAAATCCTAATGCATCTGCACCTGCTTGTGCTAACAAATCAGCTTCTGATTGTATTCCTTCTGCACCTAAAGTCGCTTCCATTAATCCTAATCTTGAACCACCAAATGCACCTGCCCTAGCTGCTTTATCTCTAGCTGCTTGTTGACCTAGTGCAGTTTGCTCTTGTATTTGCCTTATAGCAGGATTCATTGCAGCTGTATAAGTGTCTAGATAAGGTGATAAATCAGCTTCACTAAAAGCGTCACCTTCTAAATAATTTCTTAAATATTCATCAGTTGTCATACCTGCAGCTAATGCATCAGCTTCCATACCTGGTGCGTATCCTTGACCTAATCCAGTTAATAAACCTTCATCACCAGTAATTTGACCCATTAAATTTGAATAATCACCTCTAGTATCCATCAAGATTTTCATAGCTTGCTGTTCAGCAGGACTCATTTTTGATCTACGCTGACCATCAACAAAAGCTTCTGCAACCCCTGTACCACCTGGAATTATATCATAAGTTTTAAATCTTGATCCTGTAAATTCTGGAAAATCTCCACCTGCTAAAGACATTCCTTGTTCAATAATTTGTTTACTAGCATCTGCTAAATATGTTGGTATTTGCGTACCAGTAATCGTATCGTCAAGTGCAGTACCTGTAATAGTCATTTGCTGTGAATAATTTGGAGCACCTGAATAATCTGGAGTTGCCATAATTTTACCTCATTCCTGCTAATGCACCCATTTGCCCTTCTTCAGGCATACGTTGTTGCTGTTGACCACCTGCGACCTGTTCTATTAATTGTCTTAGTTCTGGTAACAATTTCATTAATACTCTAGCCACTTCTGGTGTAATCGCAGAATCTAATGCCCTTAATTCTTCTGGTGACATGTTTGTTAATCTAGAAACTAAAACTGCTGATATTTCATCAGATGGTTGCATTAACCTCATTTTAGCTTGATCTGGCATGTCTGTAGGCATCATTTCCCTACTTGGCATTTGCCTTTCCATCATAGCTCTATCTGGCATTTGCCTTTCCATCATAGCTCTATCTGGCATATTACCCATAGCACCTTTGTCTTTCATCATATCAGCCATTCTTGTTCTCCTTATAAAGTACAGACCAGTCTGTTGCTTTTGTAAAAGTACCTAAAAGCCAACAGACAGGCTCTCCGATACAACGATATATTTTACCTAGATAATCTGGTTTTTCTTTTTTACCATAGATATATGCAATTTCATTTGCTCTATGTGTCGCAATATGTTTCCAAAAATTTATCATTCTACCTTTACGCATTTGTCTAACAACCCATACTGCCCAAAGATGATACCCATTTACATGGGTAGGTGTAAGGTAATCCCTTGTAAACTTATAATCCATCAAAACTTGCTCTTTTGTCAACAATCCTTGTTTGTGTAATTCATTACATATAACTCTGCCACCTACTACAGCTCCTGCGATCCCACCTAAAACTCCACCGAATGGACCTAGCATTGGAACTAAAATTGATTTTGCTACGTGTCCTACAATAGCTGTAGCTCCTGCTTTTCTAGCTGCACTGGCAGGATCTTCACCCAGAGCAAGTTGTACAGCAAAATTACCTACAGCTCCTGCTGCTGTACCTGAGAGAGCTGTTCTACCTGGAGAACCTTCAGCAAAATCGTAAAACTGTCCTGTTGTAATATCTCCTGCTTTTGCTTTAAATGGGTTAACTCCTTGAATACCTGCTTCTGGTGCTACACCTTCCATTACTTTACCATCTAATAGATACTGACCAGGACCAATATCTAAAGCACTTGTTTTACCAAATGGCAATGCTCCCATTAATGGCTCACCATTAGC
>VTLG01007023.1_pt1 | contig 32001 bp, 39 predicted proteins | sample 4694571 | NCBI WGS metagenome assembly VTLG01 (sample SAMN12604809, study PRJNA352737) | marine metagenome | biome: ENVO:00000447; feature: ENVO:00000209|ENVO:00000569|ENVO:01000036; material: ENVO:00002151; isolation source: viral sequences binned using virsorter ...
CAACGTGTACCTGATTTCGCTGCGCTTCTAACAGACGCGATTTGAAATCTGTGACGCTAACGCCGGTGCGGATGGCTTCGTTCGCCATTGCCGTCTGTTCAAACTGTTCGCCTAGATTGGCAATCTCGATAGACCGCTCGTCTGCCTGTTCGCGGCCGCGTGCGAACGCGTCACGTTCCAACGACTCTGTGTCTCGTGTGTAATTTTCTTCCATAGTAATGCGTACCTCTTCAGGGTGTGTTTCGGTTTCGATGGGTTGCACGTCATCAGACGCGTTTGGGTTTTCTGTTTGCGAACGACCGACGCCGACAAGCGTGGATTGGTCTGCTGGGATCGCGACGATGCTGGCTTCTAACGGAGTCCAGCGAGTCACACGCTGAACGTCTTCGCCGCCAACAGTGTCGCGTTGATGCTGTTGCACCGTATAACCGACGCTGATATTTCTGCGGATGCCGTCAACGACATCGCGGAATATCTCGGTCGCTTTTTCGCTTTGCGAAAAGCGGGCCACCGCTTTCGTTCTGCGAGAACTTTCATCCAAATAGAAGGATTCAATGACCCCTATCTGATCATCAGGATCGTGCCCAAGCAGGAGCGGGGCGGTTTTCGATTGCATGAACCCCATGTCAATACTGTCGGGCGAATGATCGAGTACCTCGTTCCTGCCGAATTGTTGGCGATAGACGGGCTCTTCAGAACTGACGCCCATTTTGACCGTGCGAAGGTCCGCATCGACGTGGTCCCGTTCAAAATCAATCGTAAACGTGCGTTGATGAAATTCATTGTTCATTTTGGTCTTCCGTGTTTGGGGCGATAGGTGTTGAACCGCCGTATGGTTGGAATGCAAGGTCTAGCCCGTATTGTGCTGCAAGTTCTTGTTCGGCTTGGTGCGCTTCGAACAATTCTTCAACGTCGCGGCCATACTGTGATTGTTCGATATCGCCAATGGTGACAAGTCCGGCCTGTAGCGCCGTCAGGTTTGCGTTGGCTTCTTTTGACGGGTCAACCCATGTCCAGCTACGCGGGATGAACTTAAGGCTATCGGCGAATTCCCCGTAACGAGCAATCGGGAAAAACACGTTGCCCGAAATAATGGCGCACTCCAGCCAGACGCGAGCGACTGGCTCGATGAACTGGTCGATCATCCATCGCTGGATCATTTTGTAGGCGTCGCGGTCGCTCAACTCCGCCAGTCTCCCGGCGGAATAACTCGTCGATGACAGGTCACTTGATAGTGATTGATAAGAGACGTTCAGTCCCGACGCGATGCCGCGCAGGATCGCCGATTCAAACTCGGCGAACGCGGTGGAGGGATGCGACGTGTCCCAGGTTTTCAAATCGAACCCAGCCGGTAACATCTGAATGGTTCCAGGTTCGGCGCTAATCTCTGGCGCGTAGCCGTCCATCATGTCGCCTTCGAATTCGTCGACGCCGTCATCAGATGGCTGAAGGTACGCTGATTTCGCAGACCCGAGCCTCGCCGCGACCAGTTCCGCTTCCTCATAACCTGACAACATTTTCAAGCGGGGCAGGGCAGTTGCCAGCCAGGGCACGCCACGCGTCTGTTCGCTTCGCTCTGGTCGCATGACATGCAACATTTCGTTCGCTGGAACGAAGGTGTGGAAGCGTCCGTCTATCGCAATCGGTTGATCGGACGGGTGCGCGTTGTGCAGATGGTAGCCAACGGGTCGACCGTAGGAGTCCACTTGGACCCCGTGCCGAATTCGTTGTCCGTTTTTCGCCGACCCATTTAGGTCATTGTCTAAATACTCCGCGTCTATGAACTGCAACGCGAGACCAAATGAGTTCACTCCTGGGTCCTTAATCAACTTGACCAAGACTTCGCCGTCGCGGGCGACCGATTCAAGACACAACTTTTGCGCGTCGATCCAAGACATGCGGCCATTGGCGGTGACGCGTCGTGTCCATCTCCCAAACGCTTTCTCAACCGCAGCGTTCCCGTCCTTGTCTAGTTGCCCGCGCTCGTCGAGTCGTTTTGACTGCAATCGAATGCCGGCTGGACCGACGACGTTGACGGCCAGTAGCGACAGATACTTTTTCACGTAGTCGTTGTTGCGGGCTTGCTCGCGACATCGGTCGCGCAGCGTCGCAAGCTGAGGCGCGATCTCACCGTCGGCACTGTTGCTTGACGCGTTCCAGTCTGACCATAGCCGCCCAGTCTGCGCGGCGATGAATTGGCGCTTCACTGCTTTTTTGCTGGGTCGCTTGTAGAAGTCTAGTATTCCCATCAGAAGCGAACGTAGACCGTGTTGCCGGTGCGTTGGCCGTTAGCGATGCGCTGCTGCTGGCGTTCTTGTTTGACGAGACGTCGATAATAATTCACGTGTCGGCGCAGACTGTCGTTGTCCATGCGGGAAAGACTGCGCCCGTCTATGCTCATTGACAGTTGGTCGGTGGTCGCTCGTCGTTCCATGACCGCTTCTAGCGCGTCCAAACATATCTGCGCGTGTGAGCGCGGGTCGTATCCAGTGCCAGCGGGGTCAGGCTCGACCGTGGTCTGGCCCTCGTACAACGTGATGAATTCGTTGTCCGATGTGCGCTTAATACGTGCGGACCAGTAGTAAAGTCCCGCTGCATAGCTCGCGGTAGTGCTGCTGGCGACCTCAACGATGTATTCCTCGGGGTCGCTGCTTTCGGTGGCGGTAATAGAAAAGGCGGTGGAAGACGTCGACCGAAACTCGTAGTGGAGCGAGTAAAGACTGACAGGGTAGTCTGTAAGTCCACGCTTCCACCGCCACATAGAACCAGCTCGGAGCGTTTCAGGCTCTACCTCGGGGTAGTTCGTTGGAGAGAACAGGTTCGTCAAAATACGCCCACGCGCCAGTTTTCAAGGTGAAAACTAGCAGGTTAGTTTTGTAAACTCTACGTACCACTTGTTGAAAATATATTGACAACACAATGTTGAGAAAACAGACATTCAAGGTCGACGACGGGGGCCACCTGTTTGACCGGCATCAGAAAAACGTGTGTTTGACGGACGCCGAAATCCGCGCACTGATCGAACTGCTGCGGCCTGTTCTCGCCGACAACGCAGCCTCAGCGATTACCCACGATGTCGCGCTAGAACTGCGGCGAGCGCTGATTTCTGACTTGACCGTGCGCGAAAACGACTACCGCAACGTGTAGCGTGTCAGTACCTAGTGACCCAAGACGACCGGCGGAATCGCGGACGCTTGGGTCGTAACTGCTGGTCGACCGTCGGTTGTTCGGGCGGGGCGATGTCGTCAGTCTTCGCATTGCCACGGTTGGCGATTTTGGCGAAACGTGGTGACAAAATGTTGACCGCTGCGAGGGCGTATACAAAACAGTCGAGCGCTTCATTCCGGCCTCGCGTTTTTTTGAACGTCAGCCGCGCCGTGCCGCCGCGTCGGGTCTCCACCATTTTCTCAGCGGTCAACTGCTTGAAGTATTCTGCGTCAAGTCTCTCACTGAAATGAATCATACTTGGTGGCTCGTCGCTTGGTAGCCGACCGAAAAGCCACTGTTTGGCGGTGTCGGTGCCCACCGCGTACAACGGCACGCGCTGACGTCCGACAATCGTCGGGCGCGACGCGATGGGTTGCGCTGGTTTGTTGCTGCCTTTGATGGCAAAAACCTTTTTGGCAGCGCGTGGCCGAGTGAACGAGTACACGTCGTCTGTCCAATGTCCGCCGGAGTCAATCGCCGTGCATTGCACGCGCAGCCGGCGACCGTCAGTGGTGACAATCGGTTCAGCGAGTAGGTCGTCGAGTTCTTGCCAGACATAACCCTGCGCGGGTTCGCCCCAGATTACACGGTGGTCGAGGACCCAACATTCGTAGTCCTCGCCCCATCCTAGCAAGCTGACCTCAATGCGGTCCTTCTGCACGTCACAGCCAGCTGTGATAACCAGCACATCGTCAGGGCAACTGGTCACGTCAAACGACTCGCGACGTTCTAGGAATTGGTCCCACTCGATGGCGTGACCCTGATCGGTGTCGAATGACTCGCCCAGGCTGGTGTTGATGAATACCTGAAGCAGTTCAGGTGATGATTGTGCAGTCAGCCACGCTCGCACCATGTCGCCCCATGTCACCCAGGGCGACAGCAATTCCGACAGTTGAAAAGAGCGCGTGCGCGTGTTGTCGGGGTTTTCGTGAACCCACTTGCCAGCGGCGACCATGCGCGGCTTGTGATGGTGTTCAATAATGCAACCGTTCACGCAGGTGTATGTCGCTGCATCGGGGTTGTCTTTGTCAAACGATAACTGGTTCCAGTTGAGCGTTTGCATTTCGCCGCAGTGCGGGCAGGGCACATGATACCGAGCGCGTGAGCCGGCTTGATACATCTCTTCGATGCGACAGCCGCGATGCGTTGGCGTGCTGACGGCAAGCACCTTGGAGTTTGTGAATGTGGCCGTCCGTTTCATCGCTAGCGTAATGGGATCGCCTTCAATAGTGGTGTCGGCGTAGCGCGAGATTTCGTCGAGGATGAGTACGCGTATTGATCGACTGGCAAGACCGGCGGGGCTGTTGCTGCCTTGGAGCGCTAGGAACCCGCCTGGGAACTTTTTGAATAGGGCGGTGGTGTCGCTGTCTCTGGATCGCGGCTCCGCGACGACGCCAGGGATTGAGTCGCGCAGCATGGCTGATAGTTTGGTCTTCGAAAAATCGCGGGCCATCTCTAGCGTTGGCGCAATGTAGAGACAAGGCGACGGTGCTTGATCGATGAAGTACATGATGGCGTTGAGCGCTAGTTCTGTTTTGCCGACTTGGGCACTCGACATGACGACCACTTCGCGTGTGCGGCTGTCTGACAATGCTTGCATGGGTTCTCGCATGAATTCAGCGCGGCTCGTTTTCCAGCGCCCCGGTTCTGCGGATGTTTCTGAACTCAGTCGACGACGACTGTCGGCGTATTCATCAAGCGTAAATCTAGGTGGTGGAGACCACGCTTTCGATACTGCTGAGAGTAGCGTCTGGCACGGGCTGGTCGCGGAGACTTTCGAGACTTTCGATGATTGCATTTTCGATGATCTGCTTGGTTTCGTGGATGTCTTGCGCGGCTTCGATCTGACCGGCTAGGGAATCAGGTAGCATGCTCAGTCGCTTGTTGGCGGTGGTGATGATGGATTCCCACAAACTCTTGACGTCGTCGACCGGCACAAGTGAGCCGCGCAATAACTCTTCTTTCGCTTCTGAAATCGACGCGTCCGCTGACGTCTTGCGGGTGCGGGCCTCGTCGAGCGATTCAGACGTGCGCTTCTGGCCGGTCGCTCGTTTGCGAAGGTGGCGTATGTAGGCGATGCGGCATTCATCGAGGTCGCCACCGACGCCGCGTTCCGCGTATAGGACGCCGTCGCTGACAAGTCTGCCGACGTTTTGCACTGACAAGTCCAAATGCTCGCCGATTTCTTTGCGTGTAGCCATTTTTTTATATCAGTAACAGTTTGTTATGCCACTTGGTTCTAAATAAATAATGCGGCCCTAATCACACGCACCACGGTTTGAATAGAAGGACCCGCGATCGAAGGGGAAGGTCCTAACTCGCATGTTTTGTTCATATACCGATCTTCACTTTCAAACTTGCACGCCATTGGTCCGGCCAGTTCTTATTGAACAGTTGCTCTGTGTACTGGTAGAACGGTAGACGCACGCGGTACTGCGGCGATCTGTTCATAAACCCCAACACGTTCTCGGTTGTTTTTCCTTTACGCACAAACACACCGACGGGCCGGCCCGCTTTTGAGATCGTAAAATACTGATTCTTTTTGCGCCCTTTTTTCTTTGAACCAGGGGTCTGGTTCGCCGTGTAGCCGGCGTAAAGTTCAGCGCTCTGCAACTGACTCAAGATGGCCTCAACCTTGCCGCCTGTGATGTTCCCGTTTCCGTCTCGGTGCTTTGGGTTCACGACATAAAACTGATTCGACAACATGCGCCCTGACATTCGCATCCTTTTCTCTGACGCTTTTGGCTCGCGTGACCCACCATAAACCTGCGCTTTTAGCCATTGCACCGGAGCCACGCGGCTTTTGCCGGTGGTTGTTTCACGCAGGTAGACCATCATTTCAAGATTGCTGATTCTTGCGAACTGCATCCACGTCGCGTTTACGGTTTGGCTTTTTGGATTTGAAAAAGCGCGGCTGATGAAAGGCTTAGATTCTTGTCTGATTTGTTTGCCTGTCTCGTTCAACGCGACCTGAATCGCGCGCGGCATCTTTCGTTTGCACTCCTTACTGAGCCACCGCGTCACATGTTTCACGTCAGCTTCAACGCTCACGTCAGGGAACTTCATCGCTTGCACATCACGCGCAACGTCGCCAAGTCCTGCGCCTTTAGCGACGCGGCCCAACATGAGTAGTGGCGCGGCCATCAGTGATCGCTCTGGTCTTGTTTAGACCCGCCGAAATAGAAGGCAATCACTGAGGTCGCCAGTCCACCTAAGTAGCCCAACACAAGGTTCACCAGAGCGGCGTCGTTAGCTTCTGGCGGTTGAATTGTTACCAGCATGATGTAGCCGATGAACGAACAGATCGTGAGCAGTCCAATCGACCGCGCCGTCCAGTCCTTGGAAAACTTAGCGCGTGCATCTTGCGTGTCTTCGAAGGCTAAACGGTTTTCGTCAATCTCTAGCTCTTTCATGCGGACGGCGTAGTCTTGTTCCGCCTTCTTCAGCTTCAACAAATCGTCAGGGGTGGGGTTCTGCAAGCGTTGCTCAACCGCGTCTCTCGATGGCTCGCACCCGAGTGCATCCGCGATTGCACCGACGGCCATGCCGGCGAGCGGACCGCCCAACGTGGTCGCCAACTTAGGCGCGACTGAGCCGACGATGTTAGACAGTAACTTCTTCATCTAGACATGCTCCCAATTCGCGCCGGCAAATAACAGCGCTTCCGCTTCACGCCGACGGACTAAGCCGTCGACTACCTGACCGCCGGCACGATTCCACCTTCGCATTTCTGTTGGCACGATCTCGTAGTCTTTGACGTTTAACCGTTTCAACATCGTCGACTCTGCAAGGTTGGTCGGGCCTAAGTTGAAGGTCCAGGCAACGAGCGCATCGAACTGATGCTGCGATAGTTCTACTTTCACCAACTCATTGACCCACCGTTCAAACTCTTGCAAGTCATTGATGAGCATGTCTTCGGCACGTTCGACGTCACATTCGTCGCCCTCGCGCACACCTTTGGTGTGTCCGTAGCCGAGCGTCCATACGTTCGCGCTGCACTGGTAGGCTGTGAGTTCGCATCCTTCAAATTTTTTGATCAGTGCGATTCCTTCTTCACTTGTGTTCATCTTTATATTTCTCCGTCAGTAGAGTCAGTGTTTGATTGATCCGTTCGCACACCACCGCCAAGTCGCACACAACAGGGTGGTGCGTGTCCCTAAAATCCCAAGGAACGACCGCACGCCACGGGCGGCGGTTGTACCTGTAGCCAAGCAACGGTATCGCGTTGACGCGCTCCGCTGCGTCACACGCTTGCGTCCACCACGCCGACTGATACCAGTCGGTGGTTGTTTTACCGTAACGCTTCACCTCAACCGCAAACCCTGGCACGCCGAGGACGTCACTGTGGTGACTTTCAACGCGCTGTTGATACGTGTTGCGAAACAGCGTTAGTCCAGGGATCAACCGTTCGACCTCCTTAATAAATTCACGCTCACCGGCTGCACCTTTTTGCTGAGAATTAACCACGGTCTAGTTCCTCGCGGACGCGTTCTAGGATTTTAAGATTCGCCGTCGCTTTGGCGACGATCGAACCAGCGCTGACGTGTTTGGCGGTGTGTTGCGTCAGACGCGTGCCCGCTGTCCACGTAGCAACCGGACAGCGAATCTCGCGACGTGTTCTCGCGATGGCTTGTTCCACTAAATGTTTTGATGCGATGTACTTCATGGAGTCACACGGTCGAGTGACACACACCAACAAGGTGGTGTGTCACCGGCGACGTCCAACCTTTAGGTTTTATACCTTTAAGGTGTCGTAAAAATGGTCGTAAAATAAACGCAACAAAATCAATCACTTGCGTACCCCCCAAAACCAAACGGTTGCAAAAGCCAAAAAAAATGTCGTTATAAATCAATAACATAAGTCCTTTTGGTTTTTTTACGACCAAAACTGTCACAAACGTCGTAAAAGCCAAAATCCCTATACAGTACAACGACTTAGCGCGTCCCAAGCCACAAAAATCCCTAACAGTTATTTTTCGTGAAAAGCTCATACAATTCGGTACTCGGTGCCGTTTTTTTCGCCCCGTTTTTTCAGTCCGTAGTCGCTCAAACTGGCACCCGAAAGATACTTTCTCGCCGATTTTCTCCACGCACTCTCCACATCACTGGCCCCAAATTCGCTCCGCCAAGTGGTGGTCTGTGCCATCAACGCCTTCATCTCAGCGGTCGAATGCCAGTCTGGCGACATCATCTGGACGACGTTCAGCATCGTTGGCGACATATCCTCATCAATGGTGATCGCATCGAAAGACAGGCTGTCTCGGTTCAGTTCCAGCGTCACCGGTTCAGGATCAACGCCGTTGCGTAGTTCAAAATTGAGCTGCACAAGTCCCCGCACTTTCCCGGGTGCGAGCAGCATCCCGGTGTCGAACCAAGACCGGTAGAAACCCGTCCCTCGTATCGTGTCGAAATCGTTTCTGTTGCGACTGTTGTTTTTCGCGGTGTGATGCACCACCACAACAGACATCTCGTGATCCTCGACCCAATCCCGCGAGCAGATAGGATCAATAAAGGTCTTAAAACGATCCGCCTCGCTGTCACTGCTATTGCTGTCTCCACCGGTAAAAAACTGCGACAGCGGGTCAATACAAATCACATATGGCTTATGCTCTCGGCACACCTCCCGCAGCGTGCGGTGCATCGTCTCGAGATTGATGTCGCTTCTGCCTGTCAGCAGAAAATTAGCGCGAATGTGTCGCTGTTCGCGATCTGAAAATCGCGACATCGCACGGATAATGCGGTCTTTTATATACTCCGCTTTGATCTCAGCATTGACGTACAACACCCTACGCGGCGTGTGAAACTTCATATTCAAAAACTCGCCGCCCGCCGCACACGCCATGAGCAATTGCACCGCTAGGTGCGATTTACCCAGCTTAGGCGCACCCGCCAACATCACCCGAAACCCAGGCCCTAAAAATCCCTCGCCGGCCCATTGTTGCGGATCGCCGAGCGCTTCCAGCTCACCAACGGTCAGTACGTCAATCGCCTGGGGACGACGTAGCGGAACGACGATCTCTTCAGACATCGGCTAGTACCCGCGTTTTCGCAACAGCAACCAGCCGCTCAAATTCTCGCAGCGCGGGCAAAACAGCCGCCGTGCATTCGGTTTTTTCCAAGCCGGTGTCAATCGACATCGTCTCGATGACTTGACGGAAAAACGGGTCAAGCGTATAAACCGCGAGTCGGTTGTCCATGTCGTCGAGCAGGGTTTGCACGTACTGCGCCCGCTCGTCAGGACTCAAGGTCGACGCCGATAATTTCAGAGACAGGGATGCCAGATAGCCGCGACACTTGAAAGGCCCGCTCTAGCGAGATGCCTCGAGTTACATCGCGCCAGTAGTAAATTGCGCTTTTGCTGCAATTCAGCTTTTTCTGAAGCTCGCTGACCGGCATCTGAGTGATCAGTCGCTTGTACACATCTTCGTTGACTGGGTAGCCCATACGTCCACTTTTCGTTGACTTTCGCAAAATCTACACGGACCAGATCAAAACGGCAACACCGTTGCATATTTCCACAAAATGTGTGACGCTCCTGTGAGTCAATACAGGCCCACAAATGAACGTAGAACCAACAGAGTCATTCGCCGACCGCTTGAACATCGTTAAGCGCCTCCGCAACTTCACGCTCGAAAACATCGCCGACGGTGTAACACACGCGCTGCAACAGCGCGGAAGCGCGAGATCGTCGATCACCAAAGCAGCCGTGCATCGCTGGACAAACGGCGAGACTGAGCCGCAAAACCGCGATATGTGGCAAGCACTCGCGGACTTTTTGAACGAGGACGTTTCGTGGTTACAAACCGGCGTACGATCCGAAACGACGACGTTGTCCCGCCGTCTGGCGCGTAAGATTGCCGGCCTATCGGGCGAGCAACAAAAAGCGCTAGAAGAAATCATCAACTCAATGTCACGATGAAAGCTGGCAACGTAAGCGCGACGATCTGCGCCGATATGGCCGACGGTAGGCAACACCGTCGGTGTTGCAAAGCAGCACGACATCTCGTTAAACGTCCAGAAAGTTTGTTTTTCACGCGCCACCTTTTTGCCATGCACGCGATCATTCGGGCGATGAACAAAGGAGACAACGATGGCTATACCTGCACGATGCATGACGCGTTAGCGATATGCGGCGACGACATGACTCGTGCGGAACTCATTCAGTCGATGCGGTGCTTGGGTCGCTCTGCGAACAAAAAAACGTACACCGGCGGTTTCTTCGAAATCACAGGCGACGTTGTAGAAATGACCGCAGAGTGCGCTGTTGCATTTGCAATAGACGAAGATGTGGCTGCATTACGAACATTTGCGAGACTGCGCGATCAATTCACAACGATTGATGAATCGGCACTTTATTACTTTGTGGTGGACCACCAGCTTGCAGCCGACCGACTAGCGCTGCAAATGTCGCTCACGACGTGGCGACAATTTGCCATCGTGTTCTATCTGTCCTATCGCCACCACCTAGGCGATCAGTTCGTACCGCTGGCAGATGTGGCGAACCACCTCGATGTCGATAGCAAACGCGTCACGGCGTCTATCACGCAGATGTGTGCGAAAATGAACAAGCAAATTATGAAACGCCGATGCGCGACAGATGATCGTAGTCTCGAGCTTGCCTTAAGCCACAAGCTGCGCGGTCGTCTAGCATTGTTTCACGCGCAGCACGACGGTTTTCTGCCGGAACCTGTGACGTTGGCGATGTTTCAAAAACCCGAACCGGTAAAACTTGCGTCCTAATCTTCAAACATTTTGTGTGATGCGGTACGGTTAATATCCAATTAGGGGACACAAAAAAGTGATATTTGAAAAACTAGACACGCTGACTTTTTTCCAACTGCGCGTCGTTGAACAGTTTGCAGAAATGTTCGAAAAGATTAACGCGCGCGAAGAGCCAGACCTAGACTGTGGCTATTTGGGGGACAAACTGCGTGCTATTCCTGAAGACTTCATATCGCCAAGCGACATGCTCTGGTTCGCCCGCTACATCGACCACGCCGGTGATCACTCTTGGCATGTCGTATGTACCGACCTTGGCGTTGGTTTGGTGACGCGATTTGGTAACACTTGGATGATGGAATTACTGCCTGTGATCTCGTGGCCTGACGCTTTCATCACGGCCAGAAAGTCGAACCGCTGGCGCTGGCTGACAACCGACAGTCATGAGCCGTCGTTCGTTGATTTTATCAAGAGCCAAGTTTTGGCGTGCATGCAAGTTAATACTTACAACTACAACTCATCTGTGTTGTACGAAACCAACCTCACGAGACACACCAACGTCCCGTTCGACTACACGGTACTGAGCGATGAGACCGGCTATGAATTTGATGACATCATCAACTGGCTCGCGTCCAATCCAGACGAGCATTTCTACCATGACATCATGCAGTACCGCATCTGCGGCAGTCACGCACCCGTGAGCGTGTGCCGTATCAACAACGTCGTCGTGGTCAACAGCGTGCCAGCCGAACACCGTCAGTGGGCGATTACCTGGGCAAAACTGCAAGGTATTTACAACGACGAGACTGACGAGCTATTCATCCGCCGATGTTTTCGCCTAGTAAAGTCAACTATTAGTTGACACCAGAAACCTGTCAAAATTATAGTGGTTGTCCTTCTATGACAGGGATGACCACACATTGCTCGAACAAGTTAAAACAGGGGTCGACGCACGCGCCCCGATAAAAGCGTGCATCTACGCCGGTCCAGGCGTCGGAAAAACAACCTTTGCCGCGTCCATTCGCGACGCGCTACTGATTGACACAGAAGGTGGCTCAGACCACGTCGACGGTCAAAAAATACGCGTCAAAACGAAACAGGAGTTCGACCAACTCCTAGAAGAATTGCTCACGCAGGACCACGCGTTCAAAACGGTCGTCATTGATACCATTGACTGGTTGCAGCAACTCGTCTACGACGACATTGCAAAAAGCGCCGGTGTGAAAAATGTCCAGCGCATCGAATTTGGGCGCGGGTTGGCAGACGCCCAAGCGGTGATCGCTGGCTACCTTAATAAACTTCAACGACTCATTGACAACCGCACCAACGTCGTGTTGTTGGCGCACTCGATGCGGGCGCGTGTCAATGACAACCCCGACCACCAAGAAATCGACCGCCATCAACTAAAACTACAGGTCAACGACAAGGGCGTCGGTGTGGGTCCGATGGTGACTGAATGGTGCGACTATCTGCTGTATTGCGCGTATGACGATCAGTTCTACGCAGAAGGCAAAGGCGCGTCCAAAAAAACACGCGCAGCGGAAAGTCAGGACCGCGTGATGTATTCGGAAGGACATACCAACTGGATGGCAAAGGCGCGACGCGCCATCCCCTCAAAAATCGAAATGTCATGGTCAGCGCTTGCTCAAGCGCACATGGCAGCAGCGAAAACACAGGAGAAATGAGCAATGTCGGAATATGAACCAGGTGATGAAATCAATTTTGATGACCTCGAAAACGCCAAACCGGACGCGCAACGCATCAGTGCGGGGCGTCACCAGTTGCACGTTTTAGCGGCTGAGTATTACAAAAATAAAAACGAAAACTCCATCGTGCGTTTACAGATTCGCGCCACCGATGAAAGTAGTGACAATGCGACCGTTTTCATGACGGTGAAAAAAGGCAACGAAACACAAATTGACTACGTCCAAAAGGTTTTTGCAATGATGCGGTCCTGCGGTTTGGACCATAAAAAGATCAACGCATTGACCGTTTTAGACTTAAAAGGGCAACGTGTAAGTGCCGACGTCAGTTACCGCGAAACTAATGACGGCGGTGACGCGTTTTGCAATCTCGACAACATTTCAACAGTCAACAAGAAAAAAACAGAACCCGAACCCGCAGCCGACTTTGACGACGACATTCCGTTCTGATGCTCGCGGACCTCATCGACCAGCACACAGTCGCCGACCCGACCGAACGCGAACACCTCGGCGGGTCGGCCATTGGGCACGAATGCGCCCGCTGGGTATGGCTGTCCTGGCACTGGTGCCTGTCTCGTGAAACCGACCCGCGCAAAATACGCATATTTGAAGAAGGCCACCGGATCGAGGACGCGACGCTAGAGCGCATCAGTCGCTTTTGCCACCTTGAAAGCGCTCCGGGCGCTGACCAAGTGTCTGCGATGATCCCGCGCACGCACGGTCACGGCAAGGTTCACGCGGACAACGTCATCACGCACGTCCCAGGCCATGAATCAAAGCGGTTTTTGCTGGAATGCAAGTCATCGAACAATCGCTCATATCGAGCGCTCATTCGCGCAGAATCATACGTCAAATGGAACCCACAATACGGCGCGCAGTTGCAGCTCTATATCGGATCGCTTCGCGCCAGCGGCCAAGATATCGACGCGGCGGTCGTGGTTGTTTTTAACAAAAACGACGCCGAATATTACTCGGAGCGTATCGAATTCAACCAAGACGAATACGAGACGCTAATTGACAAAGCGCAATGGATCGTCGAGCAACGCACGCCGCCAGACCCCGCGTTTTCGCGTTCGTTTTACAAAGCGCAAAACTTTATGTCGGCCGATGATTATGGGGTCTATTTTCGTGACCTGACCCCACGCCGCCCAAACTGCCGCAACTGCGCCTATGGCGTAGCTGACACCAGCAACGCGAACGGTACGTGGCAGTGTCTGCGCGACAACGTGCCAGTCTCTTACGACAAACAACTCACGGGCTGCGACGCGCATCTGTGGCGTCCAGAACTAGTCCCAGGCACTGCAACGAGCAAAACACGCGACACCGTGGTCTATGACACGCCACGCGGCGAGCTGGTGAACGGGCAGGGCGGTTACACGTCCGCCGAGATCGCGTTTCTGACGCGGACCCATCCACACACACAAAAGCAGTACGACTTTGATGCGCTCGTCCCAGTGCGCGAAATGACCACCGCATTTGACGGCCAACTTGCCGTCGAACCGATACCGGCCAAACCCCGTGAACCTGCCACTGACGGATGACGACGTGTTCGCGCTAATGATCGCCGAACTGCACGATGACGAGATGCCAGCGACAGCGGCGTATCTGAACAACGAGCATGTTGACTGCGACGCAGTGCGTGCGGAATTTGTGGACTACCGGGACTCGCTCATGCGTCAAATTGCAGAAGGTTGGCGATCACTTTGAGCGCCTAAACGGCACAATAGCTGCCGACCGCATAGGTCCTTGATTGAGCAAGTGTGTCGCCTCTCTGGCCTGTTGCTCTTGTAGTTTCATGTATCTCGTGACTTGCGTCGCTGTTTTCCAGCCGCCCGCGCTCATAAGCTGCGTGAGCGTCGCACCAGCCGCACCCAACCGCGTCGCCCAAGTGTGACGTATGTGGTGGATGGTCAGCACTTCGTTATGACGAGTGTCTGGTTTGTCCAAATCTGCAAGCATTCGCGCTTTGTCAAACTGGTATTTGATCTGCAACGGTCCTTTTACAAACGCCGTGCCGCCGCCACCTAATCGCGTTTTTTTGGTGTAATAAACTTTCCCAGGGAAAATGAGCGGCGTAATTGATCGATTTTCGTACGCTTGTTTGTGTTGGCGCAGATATGGCGTGATTTTATGACTCAAAAACACCGTGCGGCTTTTACCGTTTTTTGATTCGGCTATATACACGCTGTGGCCGATCTTATCATCGGCAAACACGGCCTCGATATCGTCCCACGTTAAGCGCAGCAGTTCGCTTTTCCGACAACCAGTTTCGTACGCAATCCGCAAAAACAGACTCAGGTATCCGTCGAAACCACCACTCATCGTGTCAGCGATACTGAGCAATCGTTGCCACTCTTCATCAGTATATATCCGCTCCCGTTGGTCGTTTTCGTTCACGCGCTCAAAGGTGTTCGCGGTGATAGGGTTTGCACCTATCAAACGCTGTCGTACTGCCCACTTAAAAAACAGCGATAAGCAACTTTCATACTTGTAGCGTGTCGATAAACCGAAACCACGCCGATCCTGTAGGTCGTCAAGCAGCGTCGTCACCATGATCGGCGTCATTTTCTTCAGCGGCACCCGACCAAATCCGCCGCCGTCGTCGTCCTTTTTGTCGCGACACAAAGTTTCAAGTCTCAGCAACACCGTCGTTTCAGACGTCTTTTTCATTGGCTGCTTGTTGCCGAACTTTTTCAGGCCGCCTTGTATATAGCGTTCAATTGCGGTTTTGAACTTGACAGACTTTTCGACGTTCGACGTGATACCGTCGTTGCTTTGAATTTTGTGCGTTAGTTCCGCCGCGAAGGCGAGCGCGTCTGCTTTGACCTTGAACGTCTTTTCAACGGAAATCGCGAGCGACGGGCGACGTACACGAACGCGGTAATACGTGCAACCGTTAATTGTTCGTTGGACTGGTTCTATAGGTTTATAGATGAGCAATATTCACGTTTTCAACATAACGAGGACTTTCCCCTAGAACTGGGAAAAACGCAAATCTAGAATCGCCGATTTTGGCCGAAAATTGGGGAAAATTGGGGAAAAAGCACGGGAAATCAGACTTTTTGCAAAAAATTATCGACTTGAACGCTGGCTCATAACTTTTTGAAATTATTAGAGAAAAAGGTGGCGGAGGGGGAGGGATTCGAACCCTCGATACGTCTCCGTATGCCGGTTTTCAAGGACCTCCGATATCAACTTTTAGAGCCAGTTCTAAATCCCGAAAAAACGTCTGTGAGTCATATAATACGGGGGCTGACGCGTTATTAGGAAAAAGTGAGTAGTCAACATATGTCCATTAAATACACAAAAAAGTAGTGGGGAAAATGCGGGAAAAGACCCTATGAACATGAAAATAAATCAACGACAAGACACCACAAAAAATTGCTCATAGTTGCTGTGACCGCCATATACCAGCAATTAGCTGTTTCTTATATCCAACAAAATGTTGACTGATATATCACATTGCCGTAGATTCGAATTTCTACATAAACACAACGGTAATGACATGCAGCAACGTATCGAAGTCGCCATCGAGCGACAGACAAAAAAAGCCAAATTAGTCAGGGTAGGCGACCGCCATGCCTGGGTGCAAAACTGGTGGGTTCGCGATGACAACACCATGACGCTCGAGACGTTCGACAAACACGCCGTCGACATTCAACCCACCACACGCCACACCGACACGTACCCGCAGTCGTTTTTTCGATTTAACACCAACGCCATCGTGCGCGAAACGGAGCGTGCCATAGCGCTGCACGCGTTTTTGACGTGTCCACACACGCACAAGACGATCCGCAAGCTGGCATGGTTCCCCCGTTCACAGATCATCGACAGTCAACTGCCAGGGTGGCTTATTTCGGCCAAACGCGACGAGATGCGAGACCAACACGCTCCCGGCCGGCCGGTCGATGTTGAATTTGACGGTGTTTGAGGAATAAGGTGCAAATATGACGAGGGTAGACATGACGATTGATAACGATTACGAAGCGCTGGTGATGGCGCTGCGCCTAGCGATTACCGCGCCTGACGAAGACGCCGCACAAAAAGCGGTGGACTTAGCGATACGTTTTGCTGAGAACCTTTCCGAATTTGACGTGGCGCGAGCAAAGAAAGAAGCAGGAGAGGGCGCATGAACATCACAGAAGCAGCCGAGGCATTTGTTGCCGCACACCGTCCAGATTGCATCGACGTCGACACCATTGAGCGCAACTATGGGTCTGTCGAAAACTATCTGGAATCTGAGGGGGAAGGTTCAGATGCTGAACGCCCTTGGTTGCGGTATGTAGAGATTTCGCAATTCGATCATGTCGACGGCCACACGGAACTCGTCGAATGGGAAGACGACGTCGATATAATTTTGCCAAGAGATCAAAGCGGGTTAGATGAGTGGTTCAACCCCGACGGTGACGTGACCGATGAACAGGTCGGAAACTACAAGTCTAGATTCTATGACAGGGTCCGGACGCTGATACTGGAAGAGTGTCCGCACGCCGACGTCGACATTGCACACCCTGGCGACCTGACCAGTGGCGCGGAGCCTTTCCCAATAATAGAGCGTATTTGGGAAACAGTGCTTGATGAATCGCACAACTGGGTAATTAACGACAGGCAAACAGTATGACTAGCAAAGTAATAGAAGTTGAAACAGCGCAAGAAGCCGCAAAAATTGTCGACTGGAGTGTTAACGATGTCATCGGCGAGGCGGATCAGCGTGATCGCGGCGAAATGATGCTGACGATACCTGGAACGACAGACTGTGTGCATTGGTTTGAGGAAGCTTGGGAAATCGGCTGGTATACGCTGCCGTTTGCGGAGAGACGTTCTCGCGAAGATCACACGGTAATGTTGGAAACGATGCTTGACTTCGACTGGATGATTGACGCAGTCGGAGAGTTGCTAGAAAAGGGCATGCACGACATTAGCGTGACCGAGTTTAAGGATGGAGCGCCAGTGTCAGAAATTGACTTAGACAATTACTTTGGTCCCGACAGATAGCTGACGCAGCGTTCAAAACTTCACGAACGCGTAAATCGCCAGCATTACGAGACACCACGTTAAAAAAGCGATGGAAGTGTAGGTCGCGAATTCTTTGACTTGTTTCCTTCGTTTCGCCTTTGCGGCTTTTAACTCGCGAACCGCACGTTCGTGTGCGGCTTTGCTGTCTTCGATGCGCTTCATAATCTCATTGAACTGATGCGCTTGGCCACTCATCAGACATGCATCGCGCAATTGTGTCATCAGAGTCTCGCTTTGTCTTTTCGCCACTTGGATCTGCATAGAATCGCGGACACTCAGAATGCCAGCTTTCGATTTTTCGACCTGCTGAATCTTTTGCTGTACCTCGTCATACTGACCTAACAAGTTTGCTAGGCTGCCAGCATTTGCGCCGGATTCTCGGATAGTTGCCAGCGACTCGTTCAAACTGCGGAGTGTGCTTAACACCCCTGTGACTACTGCGACCGATTCTCCCAGCCCGAACATGGGTTTAGCTCTTTCTACGGCGCTTTACAAACCGCTGCACCGTCTTTGTTTCCCAAAGTCTTACAAGCGTATATATGATGGAAAGCAACGCCGCGATAGGTGGCAGGTACCCCAGCAACGCCCCAAACGCCGTGCCGCCAGCCGCAACGTCTAGCGCCGTTTTGATCGGTTGTGAATCCATTAGCCAGCTTGCAGCGTCGAGACGTTGTCCGTCTGTGTGTCGGTGTCGTTCACTTGGCTTTCTGCTTGGTCTTTCAAGCTAACGATCAGCGGCCATGCGCCAGACTTAGTGGGCAGATCGCCCAGTACCTTAAGAATGAAGTTCACTTCTTCAACGGTCATCTCGATTTGCATGGTGTTCTCTCTTTTGTGGTTTTTGATTATGCCCAGGGCACGCCGGTCGCGTTCGCGGTATGTCTGTCAATCTGACCTTGCACCTTTGCCGTTCTCTCAGCCTCGATGCGTGCCTTGGCCTCGTCTGCTGTCTCGTCCTCTTCAATCAGGCTGTCGTATACCCATCCCAGGACGTCGCTTTCTTTGAGGTTTTTATAGGCGATGAAGTCTTTGCTCGACGGGTCAGGCGTTAATCGCAACTTACCGGCTTCTTGGGCAGTAAATGCGGGGTCGCCGTCGCTGTTTGCATTAAGGCTCCAGTACACAATAAAAACACCACCGTCATCGGTGTGGTGTGTCATGTCGTCAATAGACCACGTTGTTGTAATTGCCATTATTTAGCTCCTAGTCAGTTGTGTAACGCGGGTGCGTAGTTCTTGAATCTCTTTGATTACTAACGGCATCAATTTGCTGTAGTCGATGCCCTGCATGTCGTCCGGATCGATTGGCACAGAAACAACTTCTGGAATAACCTCAGCGAGTTCTTGCGCGATCATTCCAAAACGCTGATGTTCGCCGGTTTCTCGCCAGTCAAACTGACGCACTTTTATTTGATCAAGCAATTTCCCAGCATCATCCGCGTCGAGGATGTTGTCTTTCAGCCTAGCGTCTGACGATGTGTTGTAGGCGACACCTGTGGAACTGACCTGTGTGATCGACCCTATCGTGGTTCCGGTTCGGCGGAACGAGACATAGGCATCGCCGCTGGCAGCGCTTCCGTTGTGAGACACATTCAATTTGATGCCGCCAGTGTATGCGGAAAAAGAGGCGCCACTATTCGCAGTTGCAGTTGCTGCGTTAAAGCCTACGAAATCATTATCACCGTCAACGAAGATCATGTGCGTCTGTGAATTTGATTCCACACGAAAATCCCGGTTCGCGCCTTGTTGATTAAAGACGGCACCGGAAGCCCCCGTGTAAAGGTTGAACACGCCGCCGCTGCTTCTCGCTGCGTCCACGTTGAGGCTTGTGCCTGAAGCGAAGCCAACCTGATACCGATCACCGGCGCCGTATACCGTGCCGGTGTACCACGTGGTATCTGTGCCGTGGTTAAAGACGAACACACCTTGGCCGCGACTGCCTGGACTTTCGGTCGTTGCAGAACTGATTCGAATGTCGCCTTGTGTGACGCCGGCACCGCCCTGCGCGGTGACGTACAACGATTGTGAATACATGCCAACACAGTTGACGTTGCCGCCAACGTCTAACGCCTGCGCTGGTGCAGCGTTATTGATGCCGACACGACCATTTCCGGCGTCGACGTAAAGGGCGTGCGTTGAAGTGTTCGACTCAACACGAAAATCTCGATCAATGCCACTCTGGTTGATGACAAGCTCGCTGTTCGGGACAATCTCCAATCGTGACACCGTCGAATCTTGCAGCGTGATTCCCCCAGCTTGGGAATTAACGACAATGCCTCCTGCAAGGCTGCTGCTGTTTGCGATCACCGCCGCGTCTTGCCAACTTGCGACCCCGGTATAGGATTGACTTGTTGCAAAAAAATACAAAAACCCACCGTCAGATCGAAGTGCTAGACTCGCCCGTGCCGACGCGCCGCTAGTTAAATTTTCAACGTGGACGCCTGTGGTCGCATTTGCGCTGTGATACACATTCAGCCGTTTGTCGGAACCAGTTCCACCAATTGACACGGCGCTGTTACCACCATTGACGACAAGTGCATGCGTGTTGTTATCGGACCTAACTGTGAAATCTGAATCAGCCGACCCGCTGTTAAAAACAGTGTTTGCACTATCAATAGTCACGTAGTCAACAGAGCCAGTCGTTTGTTTCGTGGTTCCATTACGATTCGCGCCGCCGAAGCGTAGTTGCCCGGAAGTATTTCGCACGTACACCATAGGACTAGACGCGTCAGCGGTGTCACTGTCATCAAGGACGATGCTTCCGCCACTACTGTGTCGCTGATAGATGCCTGTTGAACCAGTGACGTCGAGGTTTGCGTTAGCAGTGACACTACCTACTGCCACGTCGTTTGTAACCGTCAACGATGTAAGGTCAACGCGCTGCGTGCCGGTTGGCACTTTCAACGCTGTTTGTCCGGCGTCATTTTCAAGTGTTACATCGCTGGTGGAACCTTGGCCGCGCAGCACCGCACCTTTGGTGCTGTTGTAAAAAATTTGAGCGCTAGAACTAGGAACGGACGGCGACTGTGACACCGTCATGTCAGGGAGCGTGTTCATTTTCGCTCTGGCGTTCCCACCGCTACGCACCACGATCAACTCGTCTGTCGATTGCAGCGTGCCGCCATCACTGAGGTCTGAAATCTTGGTCATGCGTTACTCCAAAGTCGGCCAGTCAGTTGGGTCTAGTGCCGGCCATTTCGAATGTGTGGGCAGGTCGCGCAGGGCTTGCCGGTATGCTTGGTACTTGTTTCGTTGGTCGCTCGATAACTGCGCGTCAGCGAGTTGCGACCAGTCGGTCGCTTGCAGCAACTCATTACGCGTGTCGCGTAATTGTTGCGGTCGCTCATCAACGGGATTTTCGGCCGGCGGTTTGTCGACGATCTTGCCGTCGACGACGTGTTGCGTCGCGTCGTTGGCGACGCCTTCCATGACAAATTGACCGTCGGCTTTTTGCAGGTCCATCGCGCCTTCCGGACAAATCCCCGTCCGCAAAATGTCACCGGCTGAGTTGTAGACGACAAACTTACGCATCATTTTTTCAACTCCAACGTGCGTAGATATCTGTTCGATGCGCGGACTTGGCCGGTGTTTGAGGGTTCGCTGCCTGGGTTGACTTTGACGCTGTAGTCAACAGACCCCGCGCTTGGTGTTTGCGAAAACGCAAAACTAACAACGACACCGCGACCGGCCGTTAAGTTAAACCCGCTGACATACGCGACCTCGACCCGTGTTGTGAACAACTGAGTGGTGCCGGCAAACAGCGCCACCTCCGTCGGGCGAATTGTAGACGGCGTGAACGCGGTGTTTGGTGGTGGCACCCATCGCAAACTTAGGCTCACAAAAATCTCAATGTCTGCGCCAGTTGCAACGTGTGTAAGACTCTGCACCTCGTTGTCGGTGCTGTTGCTTAAGGTAGTTTCTGCCACCGTCATCGCGCTCTCTGGCAGGGTCGCGGCGTTGTCAACGATTTTGACGGTGGAGACACCGTTGTTCTTAAGAATCAGCTGATTTCCTGATGTATCAAGCGTGACGCCGTCAATGTTGATGCGATTCGCATTGATGGTGCCGGTCGTTATGGTATCGCCGTCGATTATGGTAATTGAACCGTTTACCTGACCAGCGTTGATGAACGCCGAATCATTTGTCAGGGTCGAAATGTTTGCGCCCGCAACGACGAGACTGCCCGCTGTGATGACGCCAGACACATCGAGTCGATCAGCAGACACGGTGCCTGTCTGAATTGCATTGCCTGATATGTTAGTCACGTTGTCGTTTACCGTGCTGGTAATCACAAGATTACCTGCCGTGATAAGGCCAGACACATCAAGGCGATCAGCGGACACTTCGCCTGTCTGAATCGCATTGCCTGATATGTTCGTCACGTTGTCGTTCACTGCGGACGTGACTACTAGACTGCCGGCCGTGACGAGACTCGATACGTCCAGGCGATCAGTAGACACCGTTCCTGATGTGATGAGATCGCCGGATATCGCCACGTCCGTGTTCATGTTGATTTTATCGGAGGACACTGTGAACGGGATGATCGGCTCGTCTTCGGAACTGGACGGGTTGACGATGCTAAATTTGTCAGCCAAAACGGAAAACGCAGACACCGGCGTGTCATCAATGAGCGTCGACGCCAGACCGAACCCCGCCACACGTCCGTTGGCGTCCACTTTGACGGAATACTGTGCGCCCAGGCCGTCAACCGTCACCATCGTTGACACTGTAGAGTTGTCTAGCGTTTGCAAATCGACAAGCGTGTTGTCCTCAAGCTGTAGACTGGTGCCGTCTTCTGCCTCGGGGTTGACAAAATTTTCAGCGGTCGTGTCGTCGCTGTTGAGTAGGTTCGTGCCGATTGTTGCTCCCACTGTCGCGTTGTCAGCGGGTGCGCCCGTCGTACCACTCACGTCTGACCAGTTGACTCGGCCGCACGTCGCAAAGACCGTCGTATTCGGGTCAGCGTTAGGCTGTAAGCTACTGCGTGCCTCGTCTGAAGTCCCGACATATTTAACCGCCCGCACCCAGTAATAGCGCGTGTCGCCAGGACTAATCGGGTCGACGCCGTTCGCCGCATCGTGGACAAACTGCGTGCCCGTCGTTTCGCCTATCTTGTCAGCGCCCGCAAAGCTGCTTGACGCTGACGCCAATACGTGGATGGTTGAGAATGATTCCAAATCGCTGGGATTGACCCAATCCAGTTCGACATTTTTCAGCCCAGCCGTTGCGGTCAGTCCGCTAGGGTCAGGCACGCCGCGAAACGCGGACGTGATAGCACCGGTTGCGGTCAGCGTAGAATAATCACCACTCGCAGGGTCCGCGTATGCGGTCGACGAGTCTTCGCGTAGCGTCAGATTGACTCCGCCGTCCTCACTGAACGACCAGTTGACGCATTGGAAGACTTTTGACGACCAACTAAGTTCATCAACCGTGACCGACACGCGGTCTCCAATCGCCACGCGTAGCGCCGACAGATTGGCAGGGAACGTCACGAGCTGCTGTAGATCGCCGATTTGGATCAGTTTGTTCGCAATCCGCTGCGCCATCGTTGACGTGTTGGTCATGTTGAGCGCGACTTCTTTCTCCAGCACTTGGTTGTTGTCGCGGCTTAACGCACCGGCCAACTGCACCGACGGGAACTCTGCCTCTGTGTGATTTTGCGCGGGGTCGATGAAGATGCCCTTGACCGTGTTAAATCTGTCACCACGGTTAAAAGAGGTCTGGATGGACATACCCGCCATCAGATCGTCAGCGGTTAGCGCAACCGTCGGCGCTTGATAGATGCCGGCTCGCAGCACGAACACGCCGTTCGTATAACTCAGGTTGCCGTTGCAACTTGACAAAATCTTTTCGATATTCACACGATGCGTGTCGGTGCCAAACACGACCCCGTTGCATGTGAAGCGTTTTTCACTGCCGCTAGGAATCGTCACCGACACATCGCAACCATCAGCGGCGGTGATGATCGCCGCCCAGTCAATCTTTGTGCTGGCGACCCCTAGCCCGACCTCGTTATCCATGAGGTAGTCCGCCAAACAGAGCGCTGGATTATCCGACCACGCGATGTAGCTCGCATTGGTGGGCGACGCGCCCGCCGTACCGCCGGCGGTGACTTCCAGACGCGGGTCGTACACCTTCTTGCCCTTTACCAGACATTTGATGTTATTTGGCGTGTACTGATCAAAGGTTTCGCGACTGTCAGCAGTCAGGCTCCACTTCGTGACGATGTACGCGATGCCTTTGCCTTGGTGCGCTGCTGTCCAGCCGGTAAACGTCGACGTCAGCATTGAGTCACTCGCTTGCGTTGACGAGCCGACATGCTTGTTAATGGTGACGATCGTTGAGCCGCCTTTAGGCCCAAATGTGGTCGAGCCAGCGCCCACCGCGCCACCGGTGGCACTGCCTGAGCCGATGTGTGCGTTTTGAATCACGACGTCATCAAAATGCACGTCGGTAATGGCCTCGACCTCATGCCCAGTCAAGGCGATGGCATAGTAGAGGTCTTGGTTGTCCGTGCCTGACGTTCCGACAAAAACGATAGGACCCGACACTAGGGCCTGTCCGTAAACGAGTTTGAACGGACCTGTCGTTGTCTTGGTGGTGTCTTGGCGTCGTCGGTCGCTGTCGCCGGCGGGCATCTGCACATCGGGCATACGCAGCGCTAGACGCATGGCGATACCTGCCGTCGCGACCGTGGCAGCAAAGCCAATGACGCCGGCTGCAACACCCGTCACTTTCCCAAACGTAACGAATTTCCCTACGCCCGTCAGGAATTTCCCGATGGAAACGAACGCGCTTACGGGATCGGCCATAACGCCCACCCCTTCGTTACGTGTCCACTGCTCACGCGCAACATGCCATTGGTTGAGATGCAGACCGCATCGTCCGCCAGTTTGATGCCCATGATGTGTTGTCGACCGAACTGCAACAGAACCGGCGAACCGTCAGGCAACGTGTCAATGGAGGTCGTCGGTTCACCGAGTACCGATGTCACTAGTGGCTCTAATCCCCCAGCGTCAGCGACAATCCGGTCCGCTGCTTGCTCGCTGTCGTACACGTAGTCGGGGATGTAATCTTTGCCCGTCAACTGCTGTACGATGAACCGCACGAACTGCACACAGTCACTGGTGCCGTAGGTGAACGGTTGCCGTTCCCAGGCGTTAAGCGCTCGCAGTACGTCTTGCATTACGACCGCCCACTGGGGTTGTACTCGTAGTCGGGAGAAAAGCTACTGTTACTTGCCGGCCCATTGCCGCCACGCGCTGACCCCCATCCAAGTTTTACGCCAGCCACGTTTTGAATGTGCGAAAAAAACAGGTCGCCACTAAAGCGCGCCTGTTGATTTGCGTTGGTGTACATCGCATTCCGGGACTTATCGAACCGCGCCAGATTGGATTCACATACCAGGGACACCACGTCACCGCCGTCAGCACCAACCGACATGGTCATCTGATCCATTTCGCCAGACCAGATTTGTGTTGGGTCTGCGATTAACGCGTCGGTCGCGTCAAGGACGCCAAGCCACACCGTGACTGGTCGCTGAAAATAGTCTTCAGTTAGCGCGGCGTTCGTAATTGTCGAGTCGACGCCTGACAGTGACAGCGTCAGCGCGTAGGGCGAAACGTCGATGCCTTCCTGCACCTCTGAGATTGCGCCCAAGTCGCCAACGCCGAGCCACGTCTGCGATCCCCATGTATACGACCCCAGCCCTGTATGCAGACGCAATGTGCCGCTGCTGAACCCCAGTTCCGCAAACAGCAACATGGTGACGTCTTGCGCTTGCAGCGCTGTCGCAACACCGGCAGGGAAACCGCGACTCATGCGAGGACGTCTTCGATGGCTTCAATCGTAAACGACGACAGACCGCCAATGCGGCTGTCCCAGTTTGCCGCAGATGTAACGATCATCACCGCCAGCGGTGTGGTGAAATTGACCAAGGCATTGTTCGCGGGACTGCCACGTAGCGCGGGTGCGATGGGGACTGTGACATGGCCTGACCCGTTGCTGTCGCAATCAGCCGTAACCATGTGGTAACAATTGTCGAAGGCTATGCGATCTCCGGCGCGGAAGTAGTCCGACGTGCTGGCCGTCGCCCCGTCGAGCAGTACTGAAGTCCCAGTCTGTGACCCGCCATCTACACGCAGACCCGTATCACCAGACGGCGCTGTGCCCCTCCGGCTATATGAGTAGTCCTGAAAATAAATTCGATTTTCTTGTCCGTTTAGTTTTGAAAGGAACGCTTGCATCTTTGCCCGATCTGCGCCGGTTAGGTTGTTGAACGTCGCCGTCGTTTTCCAATGAGAACCTTTGCGCGTGGCCGTTTGCACGGCGTTGGTTAGCGGTGACACGTAGGTTTTCGTATTAGTGACTAACGACCACGTCTGGCCGCTAGGTGTGACTCCGACGTCAGTATCGAACGTGTAGGTGGTCATGCGAACCGCCGGCGTGACATCAGGTCGTGTATCGTTTCAATGGTGCGACCGCTGGCGATCTCAATGGCGGCGGCTATTTTCATGTCAACGTCGGCACCACCGGTCGCGTCAATGTTGTTGATGATCGTGACCCCTTGACCTGATCGGTTGTGGTCGATGACCGATTCGTTCGGGTGCAATATCGCGGGGAAACCACCACGACCGTCGACACCGCCAGCGCGAACGCCGCGTCCAGTAAACCCGCCACCTTCAAACGATTGCGAGCGAATGGTCCTTACTTGTTGCAGTCCGCTGGCGATTGTCATCGCGGCCATTGCAAAACTGAGCGGTGGTTTGTACTCGGACAGCGCTTTTGTTGCCCCAGCGTAGGTCTGCATGATGGCGTTGGCGATCTGTAACTTTTTGTTTTTCGAAAACAGCGAGGACATCTGGCCAACGACATGTATCGCTCTTTCATCGGCGTCCTTTTTTTCGAACTCGTTACGCGCTCGGAGTCCCTGTTCCATAATGCGGGTTTTTATGCGTTCGAACTGTGACAATTCTCTGATTTCTTCGGCCGGCGCGTCTGCCACTGGTGTGACTTGGTTGGCGATGCGTGCAGCGCGTTCTCGTTGATTTACGACAAACGCGTCGAGTTTTTTTCCAAACTGTTCGCTGGGCAGTTCTTGCGTCATCAGTTCGGTGATGGCGGTGTTTAATTCTTGCAGTTCTCGGGTCGCAGCTTTACCAAATTCAGCGAGTGGGTTTGACTTGATTTCTTTCATACCGAAAAAATTAGCGACGTTGTTGTACATGTCAATGAAGCCTTGCACCGCTGGCGCAAGGTTAAGCGCGAGCGTCTGGCCGATTTGCAAAAACATGCGACGCAGTGCCAGTCCTGCAATTTTCAGTCCGTGAAAAACATCGAGCAGACCACCCCACACAGTCTTTATGACAGTGTTGACCATTGTGGAGATTGTGCCGAACTGCCCTGTGTCGACGTTTAGCTGCGCCATAAAGTTAGCCACCATCTCAATCGCCGGCGCGAGCGCGACCACAAACGCGTTTTTCACTCCTGTGGTAATTGCGCCTAGCCTTGTCATTGCATCATTGGCTATCTCAACTTGGGCTACTTCCATCCGCGACATAGTCAGGCCAAGTTTGTCAGCCTCTGTTGCGGCGGCTTTTAGCCCCTCTGATTGCCCCTCAAGCATGTTAAGCAGGGCGACGCCCTCGCTATCAAAGAGCTTCATTGCTAGACGCGTGCGATCACCGGACCCTTCAACCTGACCAAACGCGTCAGCGACCGCCATCATCTGTTGATCGAGCGGTAGCTTTTCTAGGTCGCGAGCGTTTAGGTTCAGTTCGTGCAGTGCCCCGACTGCCTCGCCCGATCCAGAACTCGCCTCACTGAGTCGGCGATTAAATCGCTGCAATGACATATCAAGGGTTGATTGACTCACGCCGGCCAGTTCTGCGGCGTGTCTTAGACCACCCAGCGCTTCGGTCGTAAGACCCAATCGGTCAGCCGTTTTGCCCAGGGCATCAATAACGGGCATCTGTGAACGAACAATGGCCGCACTACCAGCGGCGGCGGCAACGCCAAAGCCGGCGGTGACTTTGGATAAACGCATGCCAACCTGACTGACGGATTTCGTAACCCGCGCCAGCCCTCGCGCCGTTTTGTCCGTGGCGCGGAATACGATGTTGACATCACGTTTCGCCATCTTTCTTCAGTCTCAAATACGCGGCCCAGTAACGCGCCTCTAATTCAGTGAGGGACAACACCTCTGCGAGCGACTTGTGTAGCAGTTCGCTGAGCGATAGCGCGAACATGAGCGTGTCATCCCGTATCAGTTTTTTTCGATGTCCTCGTCGTTGTAGTCTTCCGACATGGCAGTGACAATGCGTGCAACGACATCAGGATCGGTCAAGGTGCGTATCTCAAACGCATCACCGCGCTTAAACATCTTCGACCCGTCTTGATTACGCGCACGCAGTATCAGCGTCATCGCGACCGCTTCATCGGTCTTGCCGTCAGACACCAGCGCCTGAATCTCGCCCTGTTCGCGCAGGTTGATCGGTTTCCAGTAGATCGTGGTGGACCACTCGGGCACCTCCAGCGATAACATCTCATCATCGAGCAGCGTCTGAAAATGCCCCTTCGCCGCGTCTAGGACTGACATTTACACCGTGCCTCGCGTCAGCGCGCCGGTGCCGGTGAACGACACGTTATGCGTGACGATGGAATCAATACCGCCAGACACAGACACACTATTGACAATGCCGTTGCCGCTGTACGAGTAGTCGCCCGACGTGTCGCCTTCAGGCAGAAACAGAAACGCTATTGTCGCTCCCTCGACGAGTGTCATCTGTGGGCTGTCGGTCTCGTCAAAGAAAAGCTCTACGCTGCCAGAAAACGACTTCTTGCCCGCCACATTGACGGCTGACGTCGACGAGAGGATCGACGCGTCAACGATCTCAGCGGATGTCTCTAGCGAATAGCCAGTCAGTTCGCCGATGGCGGTGCCGCCGGCCTTGATAACGCCTTCGCTGCCTAAGTGTGTAGCCATGTGATCTCCTACAGTGCCGTCGTGGGCACGGTTGTTTTGGTTTGGTAGTGAACGCCAAACGACAGACGCACTGACCCGATGGGTTGATCGCCTTCGCTGTCGTATTCGATTTCGGTGGATTGCAAGACAGTGTCAAGCGCCAACGCGTTACACGTTGGATCACTCGCGACCGCCGTCTCTACTTCTGCTGAGATCGTGTCAAGCGTGTCGTCTAGGTTCGACGCCGTCCTGGCGTACCCCTCAACCATCACGGTCAGGTCACGGTTCAGCGAATCGGTGGTCGCCATCGTTGCCCGCTCTGATGTCTCGCTGGTTGAATACACCAGCAAACAGGGCAGGTCGTCAGGCTCCAACGTATAGACCCTAGACTGAAACACGTTAGCACCAGTCGTCGTCAATCCGGTGACGTTAGACGCGATGCGTTCGCGAAGCGATTGGCGAACGTGTGGCACTAGCTCGCCTTCGCCTTCGGTTTCTTGTCAGCATCAACGCCAAGATTGCGCGATATGAGCTTCTGGAACATGCGGACGTCTACGTCAAGAACGTCGCCCTTGGCGACTTTTTTGCCTTCAACGACGCATGCTTCTTTGATTTCAACTTTCATGATTAGACCCTGCACAGTGCGGTGATGTGGGTGCGCGTGCTGTCGTATTGCACCTCGACAACGGTGTACGTGGTACCACCGACGGCGAACGTGTCGCCCTCGCTTATGCTGGGCGTATCCGTCGCGTTGCAGCGCACCACCGGTGCCATTGATTCGACTTGAATTGATCCGCCGGCTGCGACACCGACAGACTCGCGGGACAAGATCACGTAAAGCGTACTAGCGCTGCCGCCAGCCGGCGTATAGGTCGCCGTCTCGCCAAGCGATAGGTACATCTCTGCGCGATCTTGTGCCGTTTCAAGCGCCATCAGTCAGCCTTTTTGGTCGCCTTTTTTTTCGGCTTGGCGTCTGACGACTTCGTGACGTCGCGAGACATGACAGCCGCCGCAATCACCTGACCGCTTTGGACTAGGCTCATTGCGGCTGCGTCGTCAATGTCAACGCTATCGCCGGCCTTGTGGGTTGCGCCATTGATGACGCAACCTCTCAGGACGTTATAAGCGGCCATTAGGCTGAAGCCTTACAGAACGCTTGCGGTACTCGCACGCCGATGTCGGCATACATGATTACGCGGATGCGAACCGTGCCGCTTGCTGAACCGGTGTAGGGGTCAACAAGCAGAGAAGGCCCTGCGCCAAAGTAGGCGACAATGAGCTGACTCCAATCGACTGAAAAGTAGGCGGTGCCAGCCGGTCCGGTGTTGTTGCTGATGTAGACTCGGTGTCCGTTGATAAACCCGTCTTCCATCACATAGGACGCCTGACCAGATTCCTTCACTGTCTGCTTGGCTAACCCGACCTGCGTGCTGGTTAGCAGATAGCCGGCGTTACCGAACACTGCGTTGTCGGCGAGACAAAGGCTCTCCATGTTGACCGCGTCAGCGAACGTCAGCGTATTAGCCGTAGCGAGTGACTCAGAGTTCACGCCAGTCGTACCATTCAATCCCGTCGGTTGGCCGGATGAACCAGTGCCGCCGGTTGCGCTGCTATCAACAAGCAGTGTCGTGCTGGACAAAATATCGTTGCGAATGATGTTCTCTATACCAATCGCGCCCGCTCCGGTACCCTGCGCCATCATCTGGCCGGTAACTTCGGTAAACACGCCCGCCGTCTTAGGCGACAGCGTAATAGATGAGAACACCATCTCTGACTCTGATGTGTTGCCACCTTCCGATGACACCCAACCTGCACTAGATGCTGAGGTCGCTTTCGGAATCTTGACGTCGGCATTCAGTCCGTCAAGCACGGTTGCACCGGCTTGCAGTACGCTAGATCGAGCGCGGAGCGCGTCAATGAAACCGTTGGCGAGAAACTCAGTACCAATAGCACCAGCGTCGTCGGACGTGTTTATGTCACGTTGTGCCCAAGAGCGATACACCTCTCCTGGCATCTGTGAACCTTCGCCGCCATATACACGCTGCTCAGTTGCTGCCGTGACTGCTTCACGCTCAAACGCTGCCAGTTCTTGCAGTCGTCGGTCGTTCGGGTTCGCTTGCGCGTTGATCCAACGCGTCAAGCTAAACTTCCGCGTTTCTTTGTTCGTCAATCCGATGTCGTCGTCTTGGACAACGTGTACCTGATTTCGCTGCGCTTCTAACAGACGCGATTTGAAATCTGTGACGCTAACGCCGGTGCGGATGGCTTCGTTCGCCATTGCCGTCTGTTCGAACTGTTCGCCTAGATTGGCAATTTCGATAGATCGCTCGTCTGCCTGTTCGCGGCCGCGCGCGAACGCGTCACGTTCCAACGACTCTGTGTCTCGTGTGTAATTTTCTTCCATAGTAATGCGTACCTCTTCAGGATGTGTTTCTGTTTCAATGGGTTGCACGTCATTAGACGCGTTTAGGTTTTCTGTTTGCGAACGACCTATGCCAATAAGCGGCGAGGCGTCAGCGGGGATGGCGACGATGCTGGCCTCAAGCGGAGTCCAGCGGGTCACACGCTGCACATCTTCGCCGCCAACAGTGTCACGTTGGTGCTGTTGCACCGTGTAACCGACGCTAATGTTCCTGCGGATGCCGTCAACAACATCGCGGAATATCTCGGTCGCTTTTTCGCTTTGCGAAAAGCGGGCCACCGCTTTCGTTCTGCGATTACTTTCATCCAGATAGAAGGATTCAATGACCCCTATCTGATCATCAGGATCGTGCCCTAGCAGTAGCGGGGCGGTTTTGGATTGCATGAACCCCATGTCAATGCTGTTAGGCGAATGATCGAGTACCTCGTTTCTGCCGAATTGTGCGCGATAGACGGGTTCCTCAGAACTGACGCCCATTTCGACAGTGCGAAGGTCCGCATCAACGTGGTCGCGTTCGAAATCAATCGTGAACGTGCGCTGGTGAAATTCATTGGTCATTGTCATCTTCCGTGTTTGGGGCGATAGGTGTGGAACCGCCGTATGGTTGGAATGCAAGGTCTAGCCCGTATTGAGATGCGAGTTCTTGTTCTGCTTGGTGCGCTTCGAACAATTCCTCAACGTCGCGGCCGTACTGGCTTTGTTCGATATCGCCAATGGTGACGAGTCCGGCCTGTAGCGCCGTCAGGTTTGCGTTCGCTTCCTTGGACGGGTCGACCCATGTCCAGCTACGCGGGATGAACTTCAGACTGTCGGCGAATTCCCCATAGCGAGCAATGGGGAAAAAAACGTTGCCCGAAATAATGGCGCACTCCAGCCAGACGCGAGCGACTGGCTCGATGAACTGGTCGATCATCCATCGCTGGATCATTTTGTAGGCGTCGCGGTCGCTCAACTCCGCCAGTCTCCCGGCGG
>VTLG01010486.1_pt1 | contig 31988 bp, 30 predicted proteins | sample 4694571 | NCBI WGS metagenome assembly VTLG01 (sample SAMN12604809, study PRJNA352737) | marine metagenome | biome: ENVO:00000447; feature: ENVO:00000209|ENVO:00000569|ENVO:01000036; material: ENVO:00002151; isolation source: viral sequences binned using virsorter ...
TTGGAGTAAACGCACAAAATGCAAAAGGTAATTGGTATGTTGGAACAGGCGACATCGCGAATGTTGCGTGGACTGACTGGGCAGTAAGCCCAACAATTGGATACGCTGTAACTGACAACTTAGTATTAGGTGGTTCAGTTTCACATGCTGTCGGAGAAGACATGGATCTTGATTTTAATGTAAAATACTTCTTTAGTGGGTATTTTGTAGATGTAAATCTTGACGGTTTTAGTACGGATGGTATGGTATTCGGAATAGGTAAAATGTTTGACTTCCATAAAGGAATGTATATTGCACCGGTTTTCAATTACGCATATGATGCGGAAACTTTCAATTTAGGCCTAGGATTTGGCCTTAAGTTTTAATAACTGAGTATTAATTAAAAATTATATTGACATGAAAAATGTATTTTTAACAGTGAATGATTTTGTAAAAGGCCTTTTAGGTGTTTTTATGGGAATTATTCCTTTAGCAATTTTATGGTTTGTATTAACTGGAACTTCAGTTCTAGGATTTGATGTAGTAGCTAACTTAACTACTTTAATTGGTTCACTTGCAAATGGTGGGTTTATTGGATTAGTTGTATTAGTACTTTTAGCATCATTTTTTACAGATGGTAAATAATTAGTTATAAGCTAATAAAAGAAAGGCGCCTTAGGGCGCCTTTTTTAGTCTTTTTATATATGTATCAAAGTAACATACGATCTTTCTAATAAGACGTCCCTGATAATTAATTAACCCTTATTAAGGTTCTTAATAACCTTACTTTTCGTATAATTCATTAACGAAACTCGAAAGAGAAAATACCCTTAAATAAAATGGCAAAAGGAAACATTTTAAAGGAAGCTATTGCTGACGCTAAAGCTGTTCGTGAAGTTGCTCTTGCAAATGCAAAGGCCGCTCTTGAAGAAGCTTTTACTCCAAAACTTCAAAATATGTTAAATGCTAAATTACAAGAAGATTTAGATGAAGACATGTACAATGAAGATGAAAAAGACCTAGAATTAGGTGAAATGATGTATGATGAAGATGAATCTATGGATGAAATGATGTATGATGAAGATGAATCTATGGATGAAATGATGTATGATGAAGATGATAAAATGGATGAAGAAATTGATTTGGAAGAAATTCTTAACGAATTAGAGTTAGAAGAAGGCAAAAAAGCTGACGACGAAGAAACTGTTGACGAAGCAAAAGATGCTGATGACGACAAAGTCGACGAAGCAAAAGATGCTGATGACGACAAAAAAGAAGAACAATTAGATGAAATGAGACCTCATTACAAAGCAGGAAATGAAGATGGTGGTGCAATGGATCACCGTTATAAAGCTGAATATGTAAATGAAGGTGAAGAATTTGATTTAGATGCTCTTCTTAAAGAAATTAACGATTTAGATGAACAAGTCCCTACAGGAACATCTACTAGAAATAGACCTATGGCTCCTGTAAATAAATTACAACAAAAAGCTAGAGCTAAAAAGAACATGTCTTACCCTAGATCAAGTAGAAATAGGAGAATGAACGAAGGTTGTTCTGATCAAGCTATAGAACTTGATGTAATTAAAAAGGAACTTAATGAAACTAAAAAAGCTTTTAATTCAGTTCAAAATGAACTTAATGAAGTTAATTTATTAAATTCTAAATTATTGTATGTTAATAGAATTTTTAAAGCTAACACTTTAGATGACTCACAAAAACTACGTGTAGTTGAAACGTTAGATAAAGCTGATAGTACTAAAGAAGCTAAATTAATATATGAAACTATTAAAGATACTTTCAAAGTAGCTAATTCTAAGAAAGGATCTAGTAAAAAACAAACGAAAACTATAAAAGAAAGTTTTAGAGGAATGGCTTCAAAAGCTGCTGGTACGTCGAGAACGAAAAAAACAGCACCTAAAAGAGCAATTATTTCTGAATCTAACGGTATGGTAAATCGTTTTCAAAAATTAGCGAATATTAAAATTAATGAATAATAACTTAAAAATTGTATAAAAAATGGGCGCAATTAATCAATTATTAGAAGGTGCTAACCCTTACAAAAATCTACAAAGCCAAGCTGGTAAATTAGCTAGCAAATGGGGCAAGTCAGGTTTATTAGAAGGAATTACATCTTCGACAGAAAAAAACAATATGGCCATTCTCTTGGAAAACCAAGCAAAGCAGTTAGTAAATGAGGCTTCCTCTACTACTCCTGCTGGAACTTTGGGAACCGCTACTAATGTAGCTGGTAATGCAGGTGAAGCGTGGGCTGGTGTTGCTCTTCCGTTAGTACGAAGAGTATTTGGTGAAATCGTTGCAAAGGATTTAGTATCCGTTCAACCAATGAATTTACCAGCAGGTTTAATCTTTTATCTAGACTTCCAATATGGATCAGGTGGACAAAATTTTAAAGGTGCAAACGAATCACTTTACGGTGCTACAGACGATCTTAAAAGAACTACAGGTTCATTTGACAGAGGTCTTTATGGTGCTGGAGAATTTGGTTACTCAATCTCACAAAGTGTTAGTTCTAACTTAACATTTGAAGCAGGTACAGCTACTGCTACAGTATCTACTACTAAATACCAAACAGGTTCAGCTACTTTAGCTGGAATTTTAAATGCAGACTTTGACTTTTCAGCTTCATTTGCTGGGAAATTTAATCAAACTAACGGTGTATTAGCTGGTGGTGGTAAATCAGAAATTAAAACAGTTGCTGTTTTAGCTGCAGATTTAGATAACGCAGACTTAGAAGCTGTTAGAGCATTTAAAGTAAACGTTTCAGGACCTGGAGTAATTACAGGATCTTTCCCTCAATTTACTAGAGTAAATAATAGTAATGTTGAGTTTGTAGTTCAATCTTCAGAAGATACTGCTCATGGTAATGTGACTATATCTTACTTAAAAGGACCAGATAACTTAGATAATAGAGGCGACTTCGAGGATTCAATCCCTGCAGCTGCAACTTCAACTCAAGTTATCCCAGAAATTAATGTTCAATTAAGAAGTGAAACAGTTGCTGCTAAAACACGTAAATTGAAAGCACAATGGACTCCTGAGTTCGCTCAAGATCTTAATGCTTACCATTCAATTGATGCTGAAGCAGAATTAACTTCAATTTTAAGTGAGTATATTTCAATGGAAATTGACTTAGAAATCTTAGATATGTTAATTAAAAACGCTGATACTATCGAAGGATGGAGTGCTAAAGTAGCTAAAAATATTACTTTAAGTACAAACAACACTGAAGGTGGTACTACAGCTGCAACAATCTCATCTAACACGGACACAACAAATGTATATTATACTAAAATGTCTTGGTTCCAAACTTTAGGTATTAAATTACAAAAAGTTTCTAACCTAATTCACCAGAAAACACTACGAGGTGGTGCTAACTGGATGGTATGCGGACCTAAAATCTCTACAGTATTAGAATCAATCCCAGGATTTGCTGCTGATTCTGCAGGAGACGAAGACAAGTATAACATGGGTGTTCAAAAGGTTGGAGCTATCAATAACAGATATACTGTTTATAAAAATCCATATATGACTGAAAATATCATATTAATGGGTTACAAAGGTAGCCAATTCCTTGAAACAGGTGCAGTATTTGCTCCTTACATACCTTTAATCATGACTCCACTAGTGTATGACCCTGTGTCATTTACACCTAGAAAAGGTATCATGACTAGATATGCTAAGAAAATGGTACGACCAGATTTCTATGGTAAAGTAATAATTTCTGACTTAAACGAAGTGTAATAAGTTAGTTAATTATATCTTTAGAAAGAGCCGCATTAGCGGCTCTTTTTTTTATATGTATAATCAAACGTTACATTATATGTCAAAACAAAATATTGATAAAAAACCACCAAAAGGTTCTGTAAAATTTTCTCTTACTTTATCACAAGAACAAAAAAAAGCCAAAACACAAATTTTAAAATATCCTTATAATTTTATTGTAGGAAGGGCAGGTAGTGGTAAAACATTATTAGCAGTCCAAATAGCATTAGATCAATTTTTTAAAAAACAAGTTAACAAAATTATCATAACAAGACCTACTATATCTACAGAAGATAATGGATTTTTACCAGGATCAGAAAGAGAAAAAATGGAACCTTGGTTAGTACCTATTCGTTCTAATATGAGAAAAATATATAATAAACCTCCTATTTTAGAAAAAATGGAAAAAGCTGAACAAATTGAATTAGTATCATTAGCACATTTTAGAGGAAGAACCTTTGATAATGCTATTGTAATTGTAGATGAATTTCAAAATTTAACAAGATCTCAATTAGCAATGGCTATAGGAAGATTAGGTAAAGATAGTAAAATGATATTTTGTGGTGATTCATATCAAATTGATTTAAAAGATAAAAACTATTCAGCATATCATGATATGGCTAAATTAATAAATTCTAATTATGTTTATAAATGTGTATTAAATGATAGTCACAGACATAATGCAATAGAAGATTTATTAGAATTATTGAACGGATATCATTAATTTTTCGTATTTTTTTCATATTTATACGCGAATAACCTAATTTAAATAGAAAAAAAAATGGCAAATGTAAGTATTTGGCCCGGCTCAGCAACATGGTCCACTGGTAAAACAGCTTTTGGGTTTTACGATAATGATGTAGATTTTCAAGTAGATGCACCTAATATAGCAAAATGGTGTGCCAATAGATTAGGTTATCCTCTTGTAGATGTTGAATTACAAGATATTAATTTTTTTACTGCTTTTGAAGAAGCAGTAACAGAATATGGACATCAAGTATATACTTTTCAAATTATAAATAATTTATTTAGAATTAGAGGAAATTCTACAGGATCTGTTTTAAATCAAATAGATTTATCTGACTATTATGGATCTTCTACTTCTACAGGAACTTCTTTACAAGGTTCAGGAACTTCTTATAATTTATCAGATAAAAGATTATACTCAGCTTCTTTAGATGTAAAAGCAGGAGTACAAAAATATAATTTATTATCATCAACAGCAAAATTTGCTTCTGCTTCTATTACTTTTAATTCATCTTCTTTAGATATATCTTCATCAATTCAATTAACAGATACAGCAGGTCAAACTGTAAAATTTATGGCCGTAGAAGCTTCATCTAGTCTTTATCATGTATCATCTAGTGTTGGACAATTTGAAACTGGATCTTCAGCAAATGATACAGCAAGAAGATTTATAGGAGTTATAAATTCTTCTTCTATAAATTTAACTGCTAGTTTAGATAATTTTGATACTAGTACTACTGTACAATTAACACAAAATATAGAAGGAGAAGCTGGTAATACTATAATTACTATAGGAGGTATAGATACTTCAGAAAGTCCTAATGATATTGTAAAATCTGACAATTTTACTGGAGGAGCTTCAGGTTTAACTTTTGAAGTATCAGGTTCTGCAATACAAGCAGGTTTAAAAAAGATTAAAATTAAAAAAATATTCCATTATGCTCCTGCAGCTATTAATAGATATTTTGATCCTTATGCAGGTACAGGTACAGGCATTCAATCATTAATGCAAGCTTTTGGGTTTGGTAATTATTCACCTGGTGTTAATTTTATGTTAATGCCTATATATTTTGATGTTTTAAAATTACAAGCAATAGAATTTAATGATCAAATTAGAAAATCTTCTTATCATTTTGATTTAAATGCAGGACAATTTTTAAGATTATTCCCTATTCCTAATAGAGATTATACTTTATGGTTTGAATATACTATGGCAGATTCATCAACTTCACCTGCTCTTACATCAGGACCTACAGGAGATGAAGAAGAAAAACCAAAAGACTTAATTACAGATATTTCAAATGCTCCTTATGAAAGGCCTACATATAAATTTATTAATGAACCAGGTAGACAATGGATTAGAAAATATGCTTTAGCATTATCAAAAGAAATGTTAGGTAGTGTAAGAGGAAAATATCAAGCAGTACCTATTCCAGGTTCAGAAACTACTTTAGATTATTCAAGATTATTAAGTGAAGCACAAACTGAAAAAGCAGCATTAATAGAACAACTAAGAGAAGATTTAGAAGCAACTACTACTCTTAGACAAAAAGAAAGATCAACTTTAGAAAGTGAACAACAACAAGCACAATATTCTGTAGATAATCCATACCAAATTTATATACATTAATGATTAGTTTAAAAGACATATTATATGAAGTTTTAAATAACTATAGTGTAGAAGTTGACTTATTTATAGACAAATCAACTTCAACTTATGATATTACAAATGAAATAAGAGCTTTAAAAGGGGTAACAATTGTAACTATTATTACTCCCGAAGACTATGTACAAAAAACAGGAGGATCAGATGAATATATAAGATTAAGAATAAAATTTGTAACAAGAGGTGAAGCTAATAATATGTTACAACAATTTTTAGATAATGCTTTAGCTACTAGTCCAGGACCTAAAGAAGATAATATAAGAATACAAGGAGTAAAATCCATGAAATATAGAGAAAAAACTTTAAAACGACTATAATGGCATTATTTGGGGGAGCAAGAGACATATCATTATTTCATAATTTAAATGAAGAACTTTTAAAAGATATCATCCAAACAGAAGTTGCTTATTATAAATTTGCTTTAGAACAAACAACAGTAAATGTTTACGGTGAAGCTCCTGGTAAAAATTATTATGAACCATTAAAAATAGCGTGTTTAATTGAAAGAGATGACCAATCATGGTCATCCGATGATTTTGGTTCGGATGTTAATCAAGGAATTAATTTTAAGTTTTTAAAAAAAGAACTTATAAATATAAATTTAGTGCCTGAAGTAGGAGATTTATTACTTTTTAGAAATAATTTTTATGAAGTAGATTCAAGAATCGAAAACCAACTAATATTAGGTAGAGATACAGATTATGCTATTTCAACAGAAACTATAGGATTTGGAGAAAGTTTTTCTATATTAATTAATACACATATTTCAAGAGTAGAAAAATTAAATTTAATTCCTTTAAGGTCAGGTAAATACCCAACAACAATTAAATTAGATGGAGGAAACGCTAATGAATAAATAATATGGCTAATAATAAACAAATAAATCCAAGAAGACCTATTCCTAGTACCGGGTATGATAGATTAAGAAAAAATCTAAATGCCAATTTTAAACCTGGATTTCCTTCAATTGATGGTAGTTTTCCTGGTCCTGATACTAGACCAAGCACTTTAAGAGGAAATCAAATTTCTCGAAAAGATGATAAAGAAAAAAATATAGGAATAGGATTACAAGATCATGATGAAGCTATAATGTATTATTTTAATAATATTATTAAACCACAAGTTATAGTAAATGGTGATAGAACAAATGTCCCCATAATATATGGTTCTCCTGAAAGATGGAAAGGAGTACAAAAAGATGGACTTTACAGAGATAAAGAAGGTAAAATTCAAGTTCCTCTTATTATGTTTAAAAGAGATAGTGTAGAAAAAAGAAGAGATCTTGGGAATAAATTAGATGGAAATAATCCTCAACTACATTATATTTTTTCAAAACAATATTCAAGAAAAAATTTATATGATAATTTTACAGTTTTACAAGGAAGAAGACAACAAGTAGAGTCATATAAAGTTGTAGTACCTGATTTTATTAAATTACAATATACTTGTACTATATGGACTGATTTTGTAGCTCAAAATAATAAATTAATTGAAATGATTAATTATTCTTCAGATAGCTATTGGGGAAATAAAGAAAAATTTCAATTTAATGCTAAAATAGATACGTATAACAATACAACAGAAATTGCTCAAGGAGATAATAGAATAGTAAAAACTACTTTTGGGTTAATTTTACAAGGATATTTAGTACCGGAAAGTCTAAACCAATCAATATCTACTGCAGGACAAAAGAAAGCCTTTAGTAAATCTAAAATAGTGTTTAGTCAAGAAATAGTAACAACAGGTCCTGATGTAGCTAGAACTAGAGAAGAAGTAAGAGGATCTTTAGGTCAAAATATACAAGTAATAGGAGGTGGAGTAGGATACCAAGCAATAGGAAATAATAATATAATAGGATAAAAAAATGGCACAAAAAAATAGAGATACATTAAAAGATTTTTTTAGAACAGGACAAATACCTACTCAAGGTAATTATGTAGATTTAATAGATTCTTTTTCTACTATAGGAGCAGATTCAAACTCTGGGAGTATGGTTTTAACAGGAAGTTTAGATGTAACAGGAAGTGTAACTATTACTGGACCTTTAGAAACATCACAAAATGTTGCTTTAACATCAGGAGATCTTAGTGTAACAGGAGACGTAACATCAAATGGAGCTACTATAAGTGGTTCATTATCTTCAAATAACTTATCAATAAGTACAGGTTCAGGAAATAATGATAAAATAAAAGTTCTTTATTCTGGTAATGATATACATATTAGTGCAGCTGATCGTATTTATTTTGGTACAGATCCTGCAAATCATAGTACAGATAGAGAATTATACATTCAAACTGATAAAACAGTATTTGATACAGGAAGTGTTCATTTTAATGGTAATGTTGAGTATGGTAATAATATAAGCCGTACACATAAATTTACGGGACATATAACAGCATCACATAATATAAGTTCAAGTAAAACTATATTTGCCGAACATATATTTTCAAGTGATGATATAGTAGCTAATGGGGATATAAGTTCAAGTGGAACTGTATTTGCTGATAATTTTACCTCAACTGGAGGTGATGTAGGAGGAATTAGCTTTACAGATGGTGTAAATATAACAGGTTCTATAACTGCTTCAAGTGAAATAAGTTCAAGTGATACTATACGTGGAAATTTATTTGTTACTCCTGGAGTTACGCTAGGATTAAGTGGAATATCTGCAACAAATAATATTACATCAACTCAGGGAACAGGATCTTTTGCTCAATTAGAATCTACTAAATTTATAGGTTCAAGGCCAATAGTAACAAAAACTTCAAATACAACATTAGCATTAGGAGATGCAGGAACTTATAATAGATGTGGTTCACATATAATAACAATACCATTAAATTCATCTGTAGCATTTGATATAGGAACAGAAATAGAATTTATTCAAACATCTAGTGCAGGTCATTTATTTTTTAATTCGGGAAGTACTAGTGTAACTTTAAATTCAAGACATTCTATTTATTCTGCATCAGGACAATTTTCAGCTGTAAGTTGTAAAAAAGTTGCATCTGACGAATGGGATATAATTGGTGATTTAACAGCATAATTATGAGAATAGGAACTATAGCACAACATGCTAACATAGGACCCACAAGTCCAAATTCAATATTTCCTAATGTTATTCCGGGAAGACTAAATGATTTTGATATATTTGCTTGGTGGGATTTTACTGACCCTATTGCCGTAGGAGATGGTATAGCTCAATTAAGTAATCTTGATAATTTACAACAATGTGATGATAAAGGACCTAATAATGTAGGTTTATCTGTTGATAGTAGTGGTAAAGGTCCACAATTTGTAGCCTCTGGGGGGCAAGATGATTATCCTCATATATTATTAAATACTCCTGTTGATAATGATAATAGTGATTATATGAAATTTATTAATCCCCAAGATATTAATTCAAGAAAATTTACAGCAACTATTATATTTGATATGAATACAGATAACATAACAAAAACTAATACTTTTTTTAAATTAGTAGGTGGTGATGGTTCTTTTACAAGTTTCCTTGAATTTAAATGGGATGCTATTTTTGATAGGCTATTTGTAGGAATATCACACTCTGGACAGACTGATCGTTTTGCATATTCAACAGTTGATTCTCAACATTTAGATGGAACCGTAGGAGGAGATGCTAATTCTAATTTTAATTGGGTAAGTATGGTTTTAGAAGCAGATGGTACTATAAAAGTATATATGAGAGGTGTACCTATTACCTTGTTTCAAAGTGGTACTTTTGCTGATACTACTATTGTTAGTGCAGATTTAGTAAGTACTTTATTTGATAATGATCAAATATTTGATTCATCAGATATTACTTCTGCTACACAGTTAGATTCTAAAGTATATGAAGTAATGATGTTTAATGAATCTTTAAGTCATCAACAATTACACGGTATAGACATGTATATAAAAAATAAATATAAAAATTATCAATTCGGAAGAGTAAATGGATATTAATTATGGGTATATTAATAACAACTGAAAGTTTAAACCAACAAAAAGCATGTCCTGAGGCATATGCCTTTTTTACAGGATCTTTCTGTGTAAGTGGTAGTCAATGGTATTCAGGATCTAATAACGAAGCTTATTTTGAAAAAAACATCGTTTATAATTTTACATGTTCTAATTCTAATGAAGTTAGTTGGTTAATGTGGGCTTCTAATAGGTTTAATATAACTGGAAGTTTTTATAATAAAGAAACAAATACTTCTCAATACTATCATAAGATTGTTATTGACTATACAATTAGTGGAAGTGAATAAATTTATTTAAATGTCTTTATATACTTGGAATAATGCAAATATTTTATGGAATAATAATCCTTATACTTGGGATGAAGTAGAATTAGTAAGAAAACTTGCAGGAGAAAGAGCAGGATATGCTGATTGGGATGTTTTAAATCAATCAGATCAAAAAAAATTAATTAAATTAATTTTAAAAATCCACGGAAATACAATTACAGAATCAAAAAAAAGAGAAATAAAACAATACAAAATAAAAGCTAGTGATATTAAAATTACAGTTGAAAAAGTATTAGGTGTAGAAATATTAACAGAAAATATTAAGTTTTAATTATAATTTTATATTTATAACCATGTACAAATTATTTACCGATAAATCAGAACTTTTTGAATGTGACATTAAACTTCAAGGAGCAAGTTTAAAAAAATCTAAAGCACGTTTAGTAGTTGAAACACAAGACTATTCTTTAATGTTTAATGGCTCTATATCTAAAGGGGGCAAATGTGAAATCCCAATTAGAAAATTAAAAGGTTTAATTGATGAAGACACTACAGGTAATATACGTTTAGAAGTAATAGCAGAAGATACATTTTTTACACCTTGGGAATCAGATTTTGAAGTAGAAACAAGTAAAAAAATAACAGTAGAAGTAAAATCTCAAACAACTAAAAAACCAATTGTAGAAGCAAAAGTTAAAGTTACTACTTCTGAACAACAACATGTGGTTAATTTACTTAAATTACTTGTAAATGAAAATATAAATATTAAAAATATTTCATATAAAAGAAATAAACTTAATAATATAGTTGCAACATATTTAAAAGAAAACACTGTAAAAAATACTGAAAAAGTTATAAGTGGTGTTTTAAAAAAGTTACAAAAAGAAAAATAAAATGGTTATAAATGGCAATCAACGATTTCACAGGTCAAAATATACAAGATACTTATCAAAGAGTATTACAAACTGATAACGGTACTATTAGAGATGGTACTGGTTCTTTAGTTACACTTGCAAATATTACATCTTCAGGTATTATAAGTGCAAGTGGTAATATTATAGGTAATAATTTAATAGGAAGTATAGATGGAGGATCTTTTTAAATATTTATAATAAATTATGGCAAGTATAATACAAATAAAAAGAGGAACAGGATCAGCAGTACCAACAGGTTTGCTAGACGGAGAATTAGCAATTAATCTTGATGACAATAGATTTTATTTTGGTTCAGGTTCTACTGTTAAAAATGATCTTAAAGTTACTAATTTTGTAGCAGATAAAGCTACTATAACCCAATTAACATCATCAATAGTTTCTTCTTCAATAATCTTTTCTAGTGGTTCAAATATATTTGGAGATGCCACTGGAGACACTCATACATTTGTAGGTGATATAACGGCATCAGGTAATATAAGTGGTAGTAATACTACAAATTTAACAATAGGAGGAACTTTAACAGCTGGAACATTAGATGCTGCAGCAGTTACAGACGGATTAGCAGCTGCTATAGTAGCTGAAATTGATAACGACGAAATTCCAATTGCTAAATTAGCTGAAGATGCTGTAACAATAACAGCAGGAGATGGATTAAAAACAGGTGGTTCAGTTACTCTAGGAGGTTCAGTTACATTAGACGTTGATGTTGATGTTATAGCAGGTGTAGGTTTAACAGCAGATAATTCAAATGAAGAATTAGATGTATCAGCTACCCAAACAGGTATAACATCAGTTACAAATACATCTTTAAAAATAGGTAGAGCTACTGATGATACTTACATTGATTTTGGAAGTGATGATAAAATACAATTAAAACCAGCTAATGCAATTGCTTTAGAAGTAGAAACAACTGGTATTGATGTAACGGGTGATATAACAGCCTCAGGAAATATAAAAATAGCTGAAGGAAATAAATTAGTTTTTGATAATGAATCGGATAATGATCAATTTATTCAGGGAACAGATAGTTATATAACTATAGATGGAGATGATTTTGTAAATATATATGCTGATAGTTCTATAAAAATAAACACCCCAGCTTTAAAAATGGGTTCTACCGCAACTCCTAATAATGCTTTAGAAGTAGAAGGCAATATAAGTGCAAGTGGGTTTATTAAAACAGATTCTCATATAACAGCCTCAGGTAATATAAGTTCAAGTGGTGATATACTGACTAGTGGAGGTGTAACATCATTAGGAACAATAACAGCAGAACAAATAACCTCGACAGATGATATAGAAGCTGATGGTAAAATATTAATAGGAGATAGACTAGAACACAAAGGAGATGATAATACTTATATAGCTTTTGCCGCGGATGATATAGATATTAGAGCAGGTGGTAATGCAAATATGACATTTACAACAACTGCAGTTGCTGTTAATTATCTAAATGGTACTGTGGATTTTAGAGTTGATGGAGATACAAATGATAATGTATTTTTTGTAGATGGGGGAACAGAAAAAGTAGCAATAGGAAATACAGCACAAAATGCTAAATTACATATAGAAGGAGATTTAAACACAACATCACATATAACAGCCTCAGGTAATATAAGTGGTAGTAATATTTCTTACTTACAAATCCCTACTCTAAAAGGTACTGGTGCTGTAACTGGTTTTACAGTAGATGGAGGATTTATCTTTGGTCAACATATAACAGCTTCAGGTAATATAAGTGCAAGTGGGGCTATTATTAGTACTGGAAATATAACAACAGCAGGAACTGTAGAAGCAGAACAATTAACTTCAACTGATGATGCAAGTATTGCTGGTGATTTACTTATTGCTGCTGATTTAGTACATACAGGAGATACAAATACTAAACTTACTTTTGGTACAGATGCAATTACTTTAACAGCAGGCGGTACAAATGCTGTTGTAATGGGATCATCAGGAATAACAACTTTAACTGCGGGGGGTGATTTAGATATAGGATCATATGAATTTAGAGCAGCTACATTTGAATCCGATGTTTCTACCGGAACAGCACCATTTACAGTTGCATCAACTACTCAAGTAGCTAATTTACATGTTGCAACAGCAGGATTAGCTACATCTGTTAGTGGTAGTAGAACTTTTAATAAAACAGGTAACACTACTGCTACAGCTGAAGGTGATATAGTTTATTTTGGAGGAACAACATCTATGACTGCAGGTAAAATATATCATTATAAATCAGATGGAAGTTGGGAATTAGCTAACCCAAATGCAGCAGCAACTAGTGATGGTTTATTGGGAGTAGCTTTAGGAGCAGCTTCAGATACAAACGGAATGTTATTAAGAGGTATGGTTACTTTACAACATGACCCAGGAGCAGTAGGTGATGTTTTATATTTAGATGCAAGTAATAACGGTCAAGCATCATCAACAATTCCTTCAGATGAAGATGATATAATAAGAGTAATTGGATATTGTTTAGATGCTTCAAATAATCAAATTTGGTTTAATCCTAGTAGTACGTTTGTTGAACATAATTAATAACTATGCCTGATTTAACAGTATACAATAATATAGATGGTCATAGTGGTAATGCTTCTTCATTTGGATCTACACCATGGGCTTCTACAAGAGATGCAACTTCAGGAGCAGCACCACAATTAAGCATGTCTAACTCCCAATATGGATCAGGAATAGTTCAAATATCAGGTACTATTTTAATAATATATAGATCATTATTTGTTTTTGATACATCAGGAATATCAGTAGCACCTTCAGCAGCTTCTTTTAAAGTATATACTAAAACTCGTAATAGTGGAGATTGTCGAATTGTAAAATGTACACATTATAGTGATGCTTCTGTTACAACAGCAGATTATGATGCTATAACAGGATTTTCAGCAGGTAATTCAATGGCAGGAAATGTAACTGATTATTCAAGTAATGTTAGTTCTTGGGCTTCTGATGGAAATGTAAATACTATGACATTAAATTCTACTGCTCTTTCAGATATGGCTTCTTTAAGTTTGTTTCAAATACTTGTAGTAAACACTACATATGATTATCTTAATGTAGCCCCATCAGGAACAGTATATCATGCTTGTGGTATGTATTATTCAAATAATTCAGGAACAAGTTTAGACCCTTATATTGAATATACTGCAGGAGCCTCTGGATATGCCCATGATGTAAATGGTGTAGCAACAGGAAATATAGGTAAAATAAAAGCATTAGCATCAACAAGTATTGAAAAAGTAATAGGAATATAATATGGCAACAACAATATCAAGACCAGATGGAACTGTTTCAGCAGGAAATTGGAGTGTAGTAGATGCTGATATTCCAGGAGTACTAAATGATGCTGATGATGCAACAATAGTATTTAATACAAATGCAAATCAAACAATGACACTAACATTAGATATGGATGTTAGTAATATTTCTCTTCTTAAATCACTCCAACCTGTAATTAGGGTTAGAAGAGGAGGAAAAGGAAGTGCATCATTTACTGTTACTATAGATGATGGTAGTCAAACTTTTATTAATGCTGAAGCTTTTAGCACAACAAGTGCTACTCTTGTAACCCTTACAGGTACTGCAGAAGATGTTAGTTCAATAGGAGCAGGACAAACTCAAGCTAATAATTTAAGAGTAATTATAACAGGAACAAGTAGTACACAAGGTTTCTTTGCAGATTTTTCTTTAATTGTTGAATACGATACAGTTTCAGTAGCAGGAACAATAACTTTAAATAGTGGAACAATAATTTTAAATAGTGGAACAATAACTTTATAATATATGTCAATTAAAAATAAAAATAGAGACCCTAAAAAAACCGATTTTAAATCTACTGAAATTATTGTTAATACTAAAGAAGGAACATTATTTTATAAAGATTCAAAAAATAATGTATATAGAGTACAAGGAGATAATTTAAGTACTGCTCAAACAGAACTTACACCAAATAATATAATAAGTGCAGATTTAATACTTACTGGTAGTTTAAATGGTGGGTCTTTTTAATTTCTATATATGTATATAAAAAATAAGTTATGGCTTTAAAAGAAAGAAAATTACCTTCACCTTCAGAAATTAAAACAACTCCTCAATCATTTTCCCAAGATGAAATAAGTCAATTAAAAAATTTAAGAAATAAAATAAATGAGTTATCTCTTCAATTTGGTCAGTTAACAATTAATAAAATTAAATTAGAAGAAACTGAAAATAAATTAAAAAAACAATTAAATTCTTTAGAAGAAGAAGAATCTCAAATAGCAAAAAAACTATCAGATAAATATGGAGATGGTAGTATTGATTTAAATTCAGGTACTTTTACTCCATCTATTTAATTTTTTAAATTTCTTATTATATTTATAGACAGCAAAGATTAATCTAAATATTAGTTTTTAGTTTGGTTTATGTCTTTTTTTCATATTTATATATGACCATAAATCAATAGCAAAACAATATAAATAAATATAAAATAATAAGATGGCAGAACAAATTATTTCACCAGGTGTTTTTACAAGAGAAAACGACTTAAGCTTTTTACCTCAAGGTGTAGGTCAAATAGGAGCAGCAATTGTAGGACCAACAGAAAAAGGACCAGCATTTGTACCAACAGTAATAAATAGTTATTCGCAGTTTGTGAATAGATTCGGATCAGATGGATCTGATACATATGTTCCTAATACTGTTAGAGAATACCTACAACATGCAGGTTCAGTAACAGTATGTAGAGTATTAGCAGGAGGGGGTTACAAAGCAGAAGCAGGAGTTAATGAGTATGTAGCAATAGCAGCATTTCCCTCAGGTTCTGCACAAGGTGTTATAACATCTGTTATTTTTCCTTCTAAAAATAAAACCGCTAATGGTTTTAATTTAAAACACACTATTTTATCAAATGAAACACCTTCAACAGATTTTCCGGGAGTTCAATTATTAGCAGGAGCTATTCATTTAGAAACAGGTTCTTCTTATGTTGCTAGTGGCTCTGTAGCAGGTACTTTAAATTTAAGATTATCAGGATCTGCAGGTACTTTTAGTGAAATTAGTGGTTCTACTAATCCAACTTCAACAGATTACATATGGAATCAAGTAGGTGATAATGCAGATAATAGTTTATCAGGTGAAGATACTTATGGTAATTTTCCTGGTTTTACTTATATAAACTTTAAAGGTTTACAATCAGATATATTTAATAACACTGCAACAGGATATGCTGCAGGTTTAGGAAGTACAAATGGAACAAATACTACTTCGGGAAGTGCTACATTTCAAATAGTTACACAGTCTGCTACTGATTTAGCATTTAATGGAGATGGTTTAGGCAAAGCAGAAGGATACTCATATGCTTCAACTCCATTTATTCAAAGTCAAATAGCATTAGGAAGAAAAGATTTATTTAAAGTCCATACATTAAATCATGGAAAATATACTTCTAGAGATTATAAAATATCCATAGCAAATTTAGTAGAACCTACTGATATAGATAATGAACAACAATATTCAAGATTTTCAGTTATTGTTAGAAAATTTAATGATACTGATTCTAGTCCTATTGTAATAGAAACTTTTAATGACTGTACTTTAGACCCTAATGATAATAACTATATTGCTAAAAAAATAGGAGATAGATATCCTGAGTATAATGAAACTTTAGAAAAAGTAGAAATGCTTGGAGATTTTCCAAATTTATCACAACATATTAGAGTAGAAGTAGCTGAAGCTGTTAAAGCAGGTGCTTTATCTCCAAAATTATCACCTAAAGGATTTAAAGCAGTTAAAAATCCTATTAACTTAGCTTCTTTAGCAGGAACTATGCATTATCCTTCAGCATCTTACGAAGGAGTAATGACATTAGATCCTGATTCAACAACTCCACAAGCACATAGTAATAATGGATATTTAGGATTTAAATTTATTGAAAAAGAACAAGACAATGATACTTTTGTTAGATCATTACCAGATTCTGCTGTAGGAAATATAACAGGAGATTTTAGTGTTGAAAATTATAGTGGTCATCCAAGTCAAAGTTATTGGAAAGGTTCATTAAGTGCTTCTTTATCAACAACGGGAACAAATGGACCACTTGCTAATCAACTTAAATTTACAGTTCCTTTTCAAGGAGGTGATGATGGTATAGCACCATGGACTGTAAAACAAATAGGAAAACATATAACTAGTGATAATGTATATGGATTTGATATATCGGATACTTCTAAAGCAGGATATTCAGGATATAAAAAAGCGTTAGATATTTTATCAAACCAAGATGAATATGATATTAATATGTTAGCAGTACCTGGTATAATCCATGCACATCATTCTCCAGTAACAAATTATGCTGTTGATATGGTAGAAGGAAGAGGTGATGCCTTTTATGTAATGGATTTATCAGATTTAGAAGATACAGTAGTTGAAGCAATAGATAGAGTAGGTTCATTAGACACTAACTATGCTGCTGCTTATTATCCTTGGGTTAAAGTACAAAATACACATGATAATAGACCGTTTTTTGTTCCTCCTTCAGTAATAGTACCAGGAGCAATAGCTCAATCAGATAATATAGGTGCTGAATGGTTTGCACCAGCAGGATTAAATAGAGGTGTTTTAGGAAGTGTATTAGAAGCAAAAAATAATTTAACACAATCTGAAAGAGATCAATTATACCAGAAAAAAATTAACCCAATAGCTTCTTTCCCGGCAACAGGAATTTGTATATGGGGTCAGAAAACATTACAAGAAAGAGCAACAGCATTAGATAGAATAAATGTAAGAAGATTATTAATTACAATGAAAAAATTCATTGCAAGTTCTTCTAAATTTTTAGTATTTGAACAAAATACTTTACAAACTAGAACTAGATTTTTAAACATTGTAACTCCATATTTAGAATCAATTCAATCACAACAAGGTTTATTTGCTTTTAGAGTTATAATGGATGATACAAATAATACTTCAATTACTATTGATAGAAATGAATTAGTAGGTGCTATTTATATACAACCAACTAAAACAGCTGAATTTATAATACTTGACTTTAATGTATTACCAACAGGAGCAACATTTCCTTCATAAAAAATAAAAATTTATTATATTTATAACGGATAATGAAAAACAATATTTAAAATAAAAAAAAGATGGCAATAGTAGAAACTTCACATATGATGTTTACAGCATTTGAACCTAAATTACAAAATAGGTTTTTAATGGACATTGAAGGTATTCCTGCATACCTAATTAAAAAAATAAGTAGACCAAATATTACATTTAATGAAGTAGTTTTAGATCACATTAATGTAAAAAGAAAATTAAAAGGTAAGGCAAATTGGGAACCAATAACTTGTGATTTGTATGATCCAGTAACACCATCAGGGGCACAAGCAGTAATGGAATGGATAAGATTATCACATGAATCAGTAACAGGTAGAGATGGTTATTCAGATTTTTATAAAAAGAATATTAATATTAGAACTTTAGGTCCTGTAGGAGATATAGTTGAAGAATGGATTTTAAAAGGAGCTTTTTGTTCTAATGCTAATTTTGGAGATATGGATTGGACATCAGATACACCAGCAAATATTTCTATTACTATTAATATGGATTATGCTATCTTAAATTATTAAAAAAATTTATTTATAAAAAAAGAAGCGCTATTTTTTAGCGCTTTTTTTATTCTTTATATATGTATATCTGAACTAGTTTTATAAACCAAAAATAACGTTATGGAAAATCAACCACAATTCCCAGCTGAAGAAGTTACATTACCTTCAAAAGGCTTATTATATTCTGATGATTCTCCTTTAAAAAAAGGAATAATCGAAATGAAATATATGACGGCGCGTGAGGAGGATATTCTTACAAACCCTAATTTTATAAAAAATGGAACTGCTATTGATAAATTATTAAAATCTATCATAGTTACTAAATTTGATCATGATGACTTGTTAATTGGAGATAAAAATGCCCTTATGTTAGCTGCACGTATTTTAGGATATGGTCCTGAATATAATATTAAAAGAATTCACCCTGAAACGGGTAATGAAGAAACAGCTATTATTGACTTATCAACAATAAAAGACAAACAAATAGATCCAAAAATAGTAAAAGGTAATAAAAATGAATTTGAATTTACTTTACCTTTTTCTAAAATTCCTATTACTTTTAAATTTCAAACTCAAGGAGACGAATCTAAAGTAGAAAAAGAAATAGAAGGATTAAAAAAAATAAATCCTAATACATCTGAATCTGCTGTAAGATTAAATTATACAATTTTGTCTATAAATGGAAGCTATGAAAAGAAAAATATTAGAGAATTTACAGATAAACATTTATTAGCACGAGATGCTAGAGCTTTAAGACAACACACCAATGATATTCAACCAGGTGTCGAAATGAAAGCTGATGTCAAATTTAAAGATGGTTACGTTGAGTCTGACGTATTTTTTCCCATCAGTCTCTCCTTTTTTTGGCCTGACTCCGGAGTATAGAAATGTTGTACACCAACAGATCCACGATCTAGTGTACCATGGCGGAGGTGGTTTTAAACACTCAGAGGTCTACAACATGCCCATTTGGATGCGACAATTTCATTTAAAATCTATTAAAGATCATTTAGAAGAAATGCATGATAAAAGGGAAAAGATGAAAAGAAATTTTAAAGGAACTAAAAATAAAATTACAGGTCCTAATATAAATCCTTCATCTACTTATTCAGTTAAAAAGTAAAGGTATCACAGATACCTTTCTTTTTTTTATATTTATAACCAAATAACATTAACATGGCTGACGATTTAAATAAACAATCCGAACAATTCAATGAAAATTTAGGCAACGCATCTGATTCCGCTAGGGGTATCGTTGATGCTCTTAAACAATTTGGTAATACAAATATGTTTAAAAACTTAGCAGGTTCAGTAGAAAGATTTAATAAAGAATTAGAAGCTAGTGAAGGTTATATTGATAAAATTAAAGAAGGATCTATAGATCTTGCTTCAGCTCAAGCAAAACAAGCACAAGTAAAAAAATTACATAATAACCTTTCACAAAAAGCTGATAAATTAGAATCCCAGATTATGGGTAAAATGAAAGGTAAAAGTGCTGCAGAAAAAAAATCTATAAGAGATAAAATCCAAGGTTTAAAAAGTTCAGGAAAATTAGCAAATCAAGAAATGAAAAATGCTATTAATTTAGCAGCTAAAGGAGAAACTGGTTCTGTTAAATTTTTAGATAAATTTGCTTCATCTGCTAAAGATATGGGTTGGACTAAATCTGCTAAAGCAGCAGGAACTGTATCTAAAGGAATGAGAGGAGCTGCTGTTGCTGGTAAAGGATTAGTAAAAACACTGGGAGTATTAGTAAAACTAGGCTCAAGATTTATGGGTGGGTGGTTAAGTATTATTCTTCTAATTTATGATTTTCTTAAATTTATAATAAACGTAAATAGTGAAGTAGTATCTATATCTAAAAACTTAGGAATATCTAGAGATAGAGCAAGAGAATTTAGAGATTCATTATTCGAAGCAGCATATGCTTCAAATAACACATTAAATACTCAACAAGAATTATTAAAAGTTCATGGTCAAATAAATCAAGCCATGGGTACATCAATGATGTTAAATTTAAAACTTGTAGATGATGTAGCTACACTTCAAAATAGGATGAACCTAACAGCAGAAGCTGCTATGGGGTTAGCAAAAAATACTATGGTTACTGGTAAAACTGTAGCAGAATTAACTAGTGAAATTGGTGAAGGAGCTGTTGCTATGGAAAAACAACTAGGAATAAACATAGATGTTTTTGCTGTTATGGAAAAAGTTGCTAAAACAACAGGACAAATGAGAGCTCTATATCAAGGAAATGAAGGAGCTTTAGCTAGAGTCCTTACAAGAGCTCAAGCACTTGGTTTAACTATGGCCCAAATAGCAAAATCTTCTGGTTCAATGTTAAACTTCCATAGTTCTATTGAAAAAGAATTATCAGCAGAATTATTTTTAGGTAAATCACTTAATTTAGAACAAGCCAGATTAGCAGCTCTTACAGGAGATCAAGAAACTTTTCTTAATGAAATAACAAAAAATGCTGGTGATTATTTAGATTTTACTAGAATGAATGTACTCCAACAAAGAGCCCTAGCAGATGCTTTAGGTATGGGTGTAGATGAACTTGCAGATATGCTTTTTGAACAAACAAAATTAGAAGATTTAAAAGATAAAGCAACAGAAAGAGAATATGCAGAAATAGAACAAGCAAAAACCCAATTAGACCTCCAACAAAAATTTAATGCTGCTATTGATAGAGCAAAAATGATATTTACAGATTTATTAGATGGTATAGAAGAATGGGTAATGCCTAATTGGATGGCATGGGCATTAGGTATAGAAGGGGGACAAGTTTTTAATACAAGGGGAGATGAAAACATGTATGGAGATACAATGGATAAAGTTGATAAAGGCCTTGCAGGTACAGGATTATCAGCTCCTGCTATGCAATTAAATGATTTTAAAATTACAACTCACCCCGAAGATACATTTTTAATGGCAGGAGGAACAGGAGCATGGCAAGGAAATATGCAACAACAACAGCAACAACCTATAATTGTTCAAGCTGATTTAAATTATGATTCTTATGCTGCAGTAAAAGCTTCTACACATCATGATGTAAAATGGAATAATTAATATATTTATAAACAAAAATAATAACTTTAAAAAACAAAAATTATGAGTTTACTAGACAAACAATCGTTATATGACAGACATACTAAAGGTAACTTAGGTAATGCTGTAGCTGCAGGATTTACTGGTGATAATTTTGCTAGCGCTGGTGTATCTAATGCTGATGGAAATTATTTTGCTGAAGGAAATACGGGATTTTCTCAATCACCTTTTATAGCAGGAACAAATAGTGATCATTTAGTAGATTTAATGACAGAAACAGTAACAACTACTACAGGAAATACATATTTTCCTTCACCTAATGATTCAGTGTTTCAAGATTTAAATACACCTTTTGATCCAGGATCATTTTCAGGAGCAACACCAAACCCATCTTTAGGACAATTTGGTGGACCTTATATTGATAATTGTCCTCCAGGAGGATTTTGTTAATTTTTTAAAATTAACGTATGGCTTTAATAGATTTACTAAATAATCCAGAATCATTTTCTTTAGGGCAATCCTCTGCCTATAGCGCTCCAGGAGGTTCTAAAAAAATAAAATTCAGCACAGGACAGTTTGGCCATGAAGCTAATCATCATCTTACAAATAGAGTAAAATTTTTTGGAGATAATTCAAATAATAATGGACATGACATTACATTTACAAGTGGTGTAGATTGGAGTGGTGGTAAGGGAACTGGGGGAACTGCTGTACCTGATTTTATGCTTAGAGGTGGTGATTTAGAAAATCTTGATAGAAGATTACAAGATGTTAAAAGAATTAGTAAGTTTTTATTTAGTTCTCCCCAAGGAAAACATTTTATACTTAGACAAGGGGCATTACAATTATTAAATCCCCAATCAAATACAAGAGTTTTTAATTTAGGTGGTAATTTATTAGCACAAATAGCAGCATCCGGAGTAAGTAATATTAGAAGAGATGGTCTTGTTCCATCTTTTGGTACTGAAGAAGGATTAGGTACTTTAGGATTAGATAAACTTTTAGGAGAAAAATTTATAGAAGGTGCTTCTAAACTTACAGGTGGAGGTTATATAGACATTATAGGTAAATCAAATACTAGAGAAGATAAAAGAGGTGTAGGAGATGTAGGAAAAAGTAAACAAAGTAAATTTATTGATTTTGTACCTGAAATATTAAAAAAAGATAGAAGAAACTGGAATAATACTCAAGCTTTAAAAAGAGATAAAGTTAATTATCTTAGTATATTTGAAGTAGGAGCAAAAGGGTTAGATGAAGTAGTAAAAACATATGCAGAGGCTCAAAATGCTGATATAGATTTTGTTCCTTTTAGGTTTGAAATTATTGATTCTGACAATCCTCAAAAATCTTATTGTATTATATTTAGAGCTTTTCTTGATACCCTTCAAGATAATTATACAGCTACTCATAATGAAGTAAAATATAATGGTAGAGCAGAAAGATTTTACACATATAATGCTTTTGATAGAAAAATATCTTTAGGATTTAAAATAGCTGCACAAACAAGAGATGAAATGAAACCCTTATATCAAAAATTAAATTTCTTAGTATCTCAAACAGCTCCTAATTACTCAAGTACAGGTAGAATAAGAACACCTTATATGAGATTAACTTTAGGAGATTATTTTAATAGAGTACCTGGTTTATTATCAAATATAAGTCTTTCTTGGAACACAAACTATCCATGGGAAGTTAGAGCTGAAGAAGGTAAAGATACCGATATGTTAATTCTTCCCCATATATTAGATGTATCCCTTAATTTCCAACCAATACATTCTTTTACCCCACATAATAATACATTTAGTGAAAATTCAGTTCCTTTTATAGGAATTGATGGACAATTTGGTGATACAGATTGGACAACACAAGTTATCAAACAATATAGTAAAACAAATAAAACCCCTACTACAGGTACCCAAAATGGAAATGGAAATGGAAATGGTGAATTTTTATACTATACAGTTGTAAGTGGAGATACTCCTAGTGGAATAGTAACAAAATTAGGAGTTACAAGAACTCAATTAGAGCAACTTAACCCAGATAGAAATTTATTTGATTTTGAAAGAGGACACGTTAGATTAGGAGCAACACTTAAATACAAATTATAATAATGAGAAATAGATTACATCATATATCTCTTACAGAAAAAAACAGAACAAAAATATATAAGGCTATTAAATATCCTAATATTCCTTTTGATAGAGAAGATATATATGTTACTACAACACATGGTGATAGACTTGACTTATTAGCAAATCAGTTTTACAATGATGTTAAATTATGGTGGATAATAGCTACTGCTAATAGAAATATAATTAGAAAAGATAGTTATTCTTTAAAACCAGGATTAGAAATCAGAATTCCTTTTAATATAAACAAAATATTATCTGATTTTGAACAAATTAACAAAAAATAAATTAATAGGTTATGGCTAAAAATAATACAAAAGGAAGTATTGGAGGTGTATTTGAACCCTTTAAAAGATATGTTAAAGATCAACTTAATGCTAGAAAAATTATACTAGCAAATGCTCGACTTGATGATGAAACTACTGCTGTAGATGAATATATAGATTTTCAATTAAATTCTAGATATGGGGGATCAAATAGTGAAAGTTTTTATGCTTATACTACTGAAAAACAATGTTTTATTAGAATGATGTCTGGTGTAGATTTAAAAGTTACAAAAGAAACTGTTAAATCAGATCTTAGAATTACTCCTTTTGAAGAATCTTCAGGTATACTTAAAGATCCAAAAAATTTAGCTAAACAATATATTTTAGAAGGAGGGACTAAATTTTATAACATAAAAGGAGCTTCAGGAGAGTCAGGAGGTCCTCAAGGGGGTAATAGAGAAGGCTTTACTGAAGGGGGTGAAGCTGAAGATAAAAAAAGAGGATTTACTTATGGGGATAGAAATATAAGATCAAATGCAGATGAAGATTATGGAGTAGTACCTATGCCTGGTATTGTAGATGCTGAAATTAGAACTAAAGGAAATAATGGAGAACTTAGAGAAGCTAGAATTAATTTTATTGCTTTTAATAAACGTCAATTAGATGTATTAGAAACCCTTTACATGAGACCTGGCCATTATGTAGCTTTAGAATGGGGATGGGATCCTTATATAGATAATGATCTTAACAGACAAGATAATACATATTCTATTTATAGAGATTTTTTTAAAGATAATAATGATATAAACACAATAGATGATATAAATTTCCAAATAAAAGATTATAAAGAACAATCAGGAGGTAATTATGATGGTTTTATAGGAGCAGTTAAAAATTACACTTATAAAGTAAGAGAAGATGGAGGATTTGATTGCACTACAGAATTAATGGCAGCAGGTGAACTTTTAGAAAGTTTAGGATCAACTAAAAAAACCTATGAAACAGATCGAAAATTACCAGATTCTAATAAATTTGAAGTAGAAATTAATGATAGCTTTTATTATTATTTAAACTCAATAAAAATGAGTTTAGATAAAGATATAGATGAATTAAAACTTAGAGTTAATGAAACACAAAGAGAACATTTAGCAGAAGTTTTAGAAAAAGATGTTGTAGCAATACTAGGTAGCACTGTAAATCAAGAATTAGTAAATGACATAGTAGAATATTATGAAAAAGAACTAGCAGATGGTAACGTAAATGTTACACAAGAAATGATTGATGAATTAAGAAATGCACAATACATTGGAAATCAATGTCCTGAAAAAGGAGATAAAGATAATGGTCCTTTTGTAATGTTTATTGAATATATTAATCCTGGTTATTTTAAATGTGCTTATTCAAATAAATCAGGTGAATTAATTCCTGGAGAAACAGTAACGGTTGTTGCATTTGATAGATTTGGAAATGCAGTAACTCCTATGGATAGAAATAATAGAAAATATTATGGTACTAGTGAGAATGATTTATCTAATCAACAAGGAGGTGTTGATTTTTTTGTTGGTGCTGATGGTACACAAAATGAAACAGAAGCATTATTTAACAGAGAGGGAGAATATAATATATTAGAAAACCCATATAATTATAATTCTTATAATGCAAATGGAAATAAAGTATATACTATAGAAGAAATTCAAAGAGAACATAATATGTTAAAACCTTTTGATGATGAAATTTCTACAAGACATGGTTGGACTAATCTTTGGGCTAAAAAGAAATTTACAGATGATTCAATAGATAATGATTATATGGATTATTTTAAAGGATGTAGAATTGTTACTGATGACTTACAATCATACTATAGATGGAATACAGTAGTAGGACAAAACACAATAAATGCTCGATTTCCTTTAGCTCAAATAAAAAATGGTCAAGTTCCAGAAGACTTTTATAATTCTCAAGCTTATACAGGATATGGTAATTTTTCTAATGCACCTAGTGGTCCTACAGAAAATTGGATTGATCCTGTTAGTCCTTTTTCAGGAGAAGAATATGAACAAGTGCCTATAGAGGATGGACCTATGACTTTAGAAGAATATGAATCAGGTCTTAGTATTAATTATTATGATAATGATAACCATCCTTCAACACCTGGTCACGTTATGCATACTAATATAAATCAAAATGGTGTAAATAATGATCAAAGAGCTTTAGCCCATTTTATAAATAAAAGCAGATATGCACAGGTACGAGCAGTAGAAATTAAAATAGGGGAAATTGTTGCTGAAAAACACGGTGAAGCACAAGAACAAGAACTTACTCAAACTAGACATTATGAACAAGGAGTAAAAGATATAATTTCTTTATACAAATATATAAATAAAATAACAAAACAAACGGATGCAGAAAAAACTTCTAATCAAACAGTTACAGACCCAGATACCCAAGAAGTTATAAGACACACACCTTTTGGATTTGATGCTCAATCAGGAGAAGGTCTTGAAGCAATGCTTGGAAATACTATTATTAAACAAGTATCTAAATATAAAGAAACATATTATGATGCAGAGGATGCAGGTAATAATCAACAAGGTTCATTAAAAGATTCAGGATATCGTAAAAATATTTTTGTTAGGTGGGATTTATTATGTCAAATGCTAAATCATTTAAGTTCATATAAACATGATAAATTTGATACTTTTCAACAAAATTTAGATAAAAATGGTTTAAAAGAACCTTTAATGGAATTTACTTATTTAACTGCTAACCAAAAAACATGGACTAATAGAAAACCATCAAAAGGAAAAGAACGAGCTAGTTATAATGGAGAAAAATATTATATAAGATATTCTGTCCCTACAATACAAGATGCTGATCCTGAATCTTCTATTGACTTTTGGGAAATACCTATTGAAGATAGAAAAAGTTATAACCCAAATGCTGAAAATGGAACATTAACACAATATAGTAAAACCCAAATAGGTAATTATCATCCTCACTTAGGATCAAGTTTTAATAGCCAAATATGTTTAATGCCACATATGCCTATATTTTTTAATATGCATATTAATCAAGAAGTTTATCGTGATTCGGATTTTGAAGATTCCCAAACAGGACTTACAAACAGAGAAAGAGATATAAAAGAAGATGCAATAGGACAAAATCTTCTTTCATATAATCTTAAAAGTAACGACAGAAAAAAACATCAAGGAGTAAGAAATTTAGTGGGACATGTTTATTTTAATTTAGATTACTTACTAGGAACATATGAAGATATGAGATTTACTAGAAAACAAGGAGTTAATTATAATATTATAACTTTAAATAGAAGTTTTAATATTTTAGAATATGTACAAGCTTTATGGAAAGGAGCTAATGACGCTTCTGCTGGTCAATTTAATTTTAGATTAATAACAGAACATGAAAGACCAAATAAATGTAGAGTAGTAGATATGCATGTTTCAGGAACTCCAGAAGAAGCTGAAATTTTTCAATTTGAACCTCAAGGATTAAATGCTGTAACTCGACAATATTTTTATGATTCTAAAATTTCTTCTGATATGGCATCTGCTATATCTATAGCAGCTCAAGCTCCTCGAGATATTGATACTTTAGAAGGATTATCATTTAAAGCTTTTAATAAAAATATTACTAGTAGATTTAAAATAACAGATGATGATGATGACATCCCAGGAAATGAAGCTAGAGACAAGTTACAAGAAGATATAGATTCATTTATTCAAAAATCTAATAGTTTAAATTTTTATTTATATAAATTAAATCAAGGACATTGGGTTATTACAAAAGGAGAAGAATCATTAGACATTCCTTTAATAGGTCCTTCTTCAGCTATGTCTATGGCAGAAGATATAAGAGAATTAAGAGCATCTATTTTAAGTAGATATCCTTTAACACATTCAGATCAAACAAAAGTAGGTACATGGAGAGAAGGTACTACTCAAGATGTTAGTCCTATTGTTCCATTACAATTTAATTACATGATGGATGGTATGGCAGGTCATGAACCTTTAAGAATATTTAAAGTAGCCAAAAATAGATTACCTATAGCATATAATAGAGATGATGTTGCTTTTATAATAAAATCAGAACAACATAAAATAACATCGGGACAAGATTGGACTGTATCTGTAATGGGACAATTAGTTTTATTAGATGTTAATCCTAATAGTGGTGAAGGTGAAAATCCACGAAAAGGTAAAAAAGTAGGTACTGATTGGAAAACTAAAAAATTAGATAAACCACTACAACCTAATGCTGATATTATAAGAAATTATGCTGCATTAGGGGGAGGAAGATCTAGTAGTCGTGTATCAATAAAACGAGTTGAAAGTGCAGATCATATTAGATCTTGGGGTCCTACTACAGATGAATTAACATGCAATAAAGAAGGAAATGATATACAAAGAGAAACTGCATTAGGTTTTGTTATAATGATGTACCTTGTAAGTGGTAGACGAAGTAAACTACAAGGTAATAATTATATAGATTTTGGAACAAGATTCGAAGCTGTAAGTGCACTTTATCATACATGGACAAATATGCATGATGGTTCTATAGCTAAACCTATATTCTTTGGAGGAGATGAAAAAATACTACTTAAAGTAACTTCAGGACATGATTTAGTTCATCAAGCATGGACAAGTACACATAATTCAGGTCTTGGTTTAGATTTTACAATTTATTGGGGTAAAAAAGGCAGATATGTTTGGAATGGACAGTATGGTCCTAATAATACTGCACCTAATGCATATAAAGAAATAGATGAACATATTTTAAGATTTATTGATACGCTTTTAGATTATATGAAAGAAAAGGGTATAATACATAAATACCAAAATGAATATACAAACCCTAGTAATAATTCTACAGGCCCACATATTCATTTAACTTTTAGTAAAAATCAAAATTTGGAAGGAATACTACCTAATTCAGCTATAAATGTTTAATAATTATGAGATTTATACCTAATTCTAAAATATTAAGAAAACACACTCAAGGAAATGAGTTAATAGTTAAAAAAACTCAACAACCTTATAAGGGTCCTTATATTCAAACCCATGAAAATAAATTACATGCAGGTCATAGTAACATTAATTTAGGAGCTGAATTACAATACCTTACAGAACTATATGACCATGGTAGTGAGAAAAAAAATCTTAGCAATATAGGAAGATCTAGAACATATAATATACTTAAACCTACTATAAAGAAAAAATTAAGCAAAACAACAACTCCCCCTACTGCAAAACCAATTCCTTCTCCTCAAGATTATATAAAAGGATATTATAAAAGATATTTTTTTAAAAAAATAAATGATTTAAAATATACAGAAATAAGTAAAAATACTTATTTTCTTTTAGAAAATAAAACATATCATTATGATCATAATTTATTAGAAGCAGGATTTATAATATGGAATTTAACAGGAGATAATATACATAAATTAAATTATGAATCTATAGAAAGTATTTCAAATAAATTTCCTAATTTAATAACTATATTCCCCATATTAGATGAATATGCTCTTAAATCTAATAATCCAAAAATTCAAGAAAATCTTAACACAGATGGAGGAGAACTATATTATGTAGATGGAAATGAATATATAGGAGCATATCATATACATCCTGAAAAGGGCCCTATGGTAGGAGCATTTCATGCAGACCATGATCATGAAAGATTATATTATACAAATCAATTACCTTCATTCCCTGATTCTACTTATGAAGATTTTTTAAATAATTTTGGTAAAATAACATGTTATTCATGTAGAGTTATAAACAATAAACCTCAAATAATTACTTCCCAACATAATAAAATTTCAGGATGTCCCGAAAAAACATACGAATCAAATGTTGAAGCATTTAATAATTGTAAAGGACTTAATAATTTAACAACAAACGGTAATAGTGGGGGAAGTGGAACTGTTAGTGGTGGAGGAGGTGGATATTAGAAAAATCTTTCGTATATTAAGGTATGTTTTACCTTATAGAAACCGATACACAGTTTAAAATACTGCAAAATAAAATAGCAAAATCATGTTATATAGACTATATCTATGGTAATGATAACACACACCCTGCTCTTGCACAAATTATTGCTATATACATTTCTAATTTAGATGAAGATAAAGGTTATATTTTACCTATTAAACACCCAGAATGTATAAATCTACCAAAAGATGAGGTATTCGATTATATAAAAACATTAGAAGATATTTATGTCTTAGATAAAAAAGCCGCTTTACATGCGAACCCTTTAAAATCTTATACGGATATACAATACAAATACTACTACACAAAAAATGAATCATTCCCAAACGAATTTGACACACAAGCTCACACATATTTTTACCGTAAATTCCCACAGATAAAGGTAAATAAAATGATACCTATTGGTAAGCACTACGAGCGTTGCCAAGAAAGAAAACGTGCGCTTATGCCGTGGTTTCATGTTAGTGTAGGTAATTGGTTTGAAAAAGATGTTATACCTAACTTATATTTGTTAGAAAAAAATTCATTAGAAATTAATGATAAATTTGACGATTATCATAACCCAAAATATAAAAGACATTCTGTACAAAATAATAATATATACGGATGGTATAATCCATACACAACAACAGGACGACCTGTAAATAATTTTAATGGAATAAATTTTGTAGGTTTAAAACACGATAATGGAGAACGCGATTGTTTTACACCTAAAAACGATTATTTTATAGAAATGGATTATGATAGTTTTCATCCTTATTTAATAGCAAAAATGATAGGATATAATTTTAAAGATTATCCATATAATGAATTAGCTAAAGTATATTTTGCAACTGAGACCCCTACACCTGAACAATATAAGGAAAGTAAAGTCTTAACATTTAAACAAATATATGGAGGTGTATTTACACAATACTTAAAACATCCCTTCTTTAGAGGTATACAAGATTATACAGATAAACAATGGGATAAATTTCAAAAAGATGGTTTTGTAGTAAATGGTTTATTTAGAAAAATTACTAAAGAAAATTTTCCTGACATAACAAAATATCAATTATTTAATTATTTGATACAAGCTAAAGAAACAGGCCATAATTTTGAAATATTAAAAACTATAAATGGATTTTTAAAAGATTATAAAACTAATGTAGTATTATATAATTATGATGCGTTTGTTTTTGATTTTTGTGAGGACGAATATGATGTTATTTTTGGTATATTAAAAAATATAGTTATGTCTGATTTCCCAATAAGCATAAAAAGAGGAAAACATTATGGTGCTTTGTGTAAAGTTTAATATTTATACACAGAACAACCCAATGATTCATGAATAATCGTTTATATTGTACGTTCGTTGAACCTAACGAAGTAAAAGAAGTATCTGAAAGAATACAATCTTCTTACAAAGTTTTATTTGATAAAATTTTTGTTTTAGAAAGTTTAGACGGGGAAAAAATTATGCTTACGTATAATGTTGATTTGGGTAATTCAAATGGTGAATTTGCAATTGGTAATACAATTTTAGTTCATCGTAAAAAACAAACAAATACTCTTTATACTA